>Ga0134128_10000300_pt1 | contig 70076 bp, 63 predicted proteins | sample KB31754_FD_96462 | JGI IMG/M metagenome (GOLD analysis project Ga0134128, IMG submission 96462) | Terrestrial soil microbial communities with excess Nitrogen fertilizer from Kellogg Biological Station, Michigan, USA - KB3-175-4 | ecosystem: Environmental > Terrestrial > Soil > Unclassified ... | reverse complement strand
CTATTTGATTTAAGAAGTCGGGATGACTGGATTCGAACCAGCGGCCTCTTCGTCCCGAACGAAGCGCGCTACCGGGCTGCGCTACATCCCGTAAATAAACGAAGTTATGAGTTTTCAATTTCCCTGTAAACAAATAAATAATGGATTTTTATTTTGCCGACAAATGACTGTCTTCATTATTTCATAGATTAGCATAATGAATCAAAAAACTTTTCTGCTGTTACTAATTTTCTTTTTGGTAAAACCTTCTCTAAATGCCCAACATCTGCAAATTGATTCAGCTCTTTTGAATGACGGTTGGAATGCACATTGGATCAATTGTCCGAATGTGCCTTCGGGAGTTTACAGCGTTTATCATTTCAGAAAATCATTAAATCTTGACAAAAAGCCTTCTTCATTTATCATTCATGTTTCGGCCGATAACCGCTACCGGCTTTTTATTAACGGAAAAATGATTGGAACAGGGCCTGCAAGAAGCAGTTTATACAACTGGAATTTTGAAACTTATGACATCAGCCAATATTTGCATCAGGGGGAAAATTTAATTGCTGCGATGATTTGGAATATGGCAGAGTTTGCGCCTGTAGCACAGATCTCAAGAGAAACAGGATTTCTTTTACAAGGTGATACAAAAAAAGAACAAATCGCTAATACAGATACCAATTGGAAAGTGTTTCACGATACGGCTTACGCTCCTTGTGCCACTAACATGGGCGCAGTTTTGCAAACCTATATGGTAGTTGGGCCCGGCGATGAAGTGAATGGGAATATCTATCCATGGAACTGGCAATCAGAAGATTACAATGATTCTTTCTGGCAACATGCGGCAATTGATTATACGCCAGTAGTAATGCAAGGCTTTGGATCAGATAATAAATGGACACTTTCCCCAAGAACGATTCCTCAAATGGAACAACAAATGCAGAGGATGAAATTTGAATGCAATGAACAAGGAAATAAAGCTGTTTCTTCATTTCTTCAGGGAAATCATCCGATCACAATTGCAGCAAATTCTTCTAAAACGATTTTAATAGATCAATCTTTTGAAACTATTGGCTACCCGGTGCTTAAAGTAAGCGGCGGCAAAAATGCGTCTGTAAAAATTACTTATGCCGAGGGGCTTTTTGATTCTACCGGGCAAAAGGGTAACAGGAATGAAACAGTTGGAAAAACAATGAAAGGATTATTTGATATTTTTCATCCCGATGGAGGAAGCAATCGTTCTTTCAGCCCCTTGTGGTTGCGTACCTGGCGCTACATTCAACTGCAAATTATAACAAAAGATGAGCCGCTTCAATTGGAGGATCTTTATGGAATTTTTTCTGCTTATCCATTTGAACAAAAAGCGACTTTTTCAAGTAACGATTCTTCTCTGCAGGAGATTTGGAATGTGGGTTGGAGAACTGCAAGATTATGTGCAGGCGAAACTTATTTTGATTGTCCTTACTATGAGCAATTACAGTATGAAGGAGATACACGAATCCAATCACTGATTTCTTTGTACAATACAAGCGACAGCCGTTTGATGCGAAAAGCGATAAATGATTTTTTTAATTCGCGTGTTCCTGACGGACTTACCCAAGGGCGCTTTCCTAGCAGTCGTTTGCAGGTAATTCCTCCATTTTCACTTTATTGGATTTCGATGTTGTATGATTACTGGATGCATTGTTCAGATGATGCTTTTCTGAAAAAATATCTTGATGGAGCGAACATTGTACTGAAATGGTACGAGCAGCATATGGACAGCTCAAAAAAAATGCTTGGTCCAATGCCGTGGTGGAACTTTGTAGATTGGAATGATAGATTTCGGGGAGGAACGCCTGACGGAGCAAATGATGGTAATTCTTCCGTTATCACTTTACAATATGTTTATACGCTAAGGCAGGCAGCAGGTTTGTTTAATTATTTTGGAGAAAAGGAATGGGCGCAGCATTATTTGCAACTATCTAATACTCTTGCAAGAAATACTTACGAAAAATGTTTTGATAAAACACGAATGGAAATGGCGAACACACCTGAAAAAAAGAGTTTCAGCCAGCATGCGGGAATAATGGCTATTTTGGCCGACGCCATTCCTGAAGCTCAACAAAAGCAGGTGTTGCAAAAAGTCCTGTATGATACCACCCTTAGCCAGGCAACTTTTTATTATCGTTTTTATCTTACAAGAGCGATGATAAAAGCAGGAATGGGTGATCTTTATTATTCCCAATTAACTCCATGGCGAGATATGTTGAAAAAGGGGCTTACCACTTTTGCTGAAAAGCCAGGTCCTACGCGTTCAGATTGTCATGCGTGGTCTGCAAGTCCCGAATATGATTTTTTAGCCACCATTTGCGGCATTACGCCATCTTCTCCAGGATTTTCAAAGGTAAAAATCGAACCTTTAATGGGTGAACTTACTGAGATAAAAGCTTCAATGCCAGTCCCTTCGGGAATGATAACAGTAATGTTTGCACGAAAAGGTAAAAGTATAAAAGGAACCATCACACTTCCTGAAAAATTAACAGGAAAATTTGTTTGGAACGGGAAAGAAATTGCTTTGCATGCCGGTCAGCAGGAGGTTAATTTGTAAAATTACTTTTCCAAAAAACATTATTAGAGAAAAGTAGCTTACGATCAGAAGTTTATCGCTTCCAAAACCTCGCTAACTTCCGTTACCTGTAATTGTGCATTTCTCATTGAAATCGCTCTTATTGCATTGTCGCCAAATTCTGTAAAAGCATTTTTAGAAATGATATCATCGCCGATCATTACGGGGATTCCTATATCTCCTCCTTCCCGAATCGATTGAACCAATGGAATCTCTCCGAGAAATGGAATGTCGAATTCACTCGCAAGGTTACGTCCGCCATGTTTACCAAAAATGTAGTATTTATTGTCAGGCAATTCTGCAGGAGTAAAATAACTCATATTTTCAACCAGGCCAATTACAGGAACTTTCAATCCAGGCTGATTAAACATCGTAATTCCTTTTTTAGCGTCTGCCAATGCAACTAACTGTGGAGTTGTAACAACGATCGCTCCGGTAACCGGCACGGTTTGTACAATTGTCAGATGAATATCTCCAGTTCCGGGGGGCATATCTATAATTAAATAATCCAGTTCGCCCCAATCCACATCAGAAACAAATTGCCTGATAGCACTGCTGACCATCGGCCCACGCCAAATAACTGCTTGTCTTTCATCAACTAAAAGTCCGATGCTCATTACTTTAATTCCATAACGATCAATAGGAACAATTTTTCCTTTTCCATTTACGTCTCTCATCTGTGGCTTTTCACCACGAATGCCAAACATAATGTGAACGCTCGGTCCATAAATATCAGCATCCATCAATCCAACTTTTGCACCTCCTGCCGCAATAGAAAGCGCAAGATTTGCGGCAACAGTACTTTTTCCAACGCCCCCTTTTCCGCTTACGACAGCAATAATATTTTTTACTCCTTTTAGAATTTCATTTTTGTCTGTTCTTAAAGAAGAGGTTTTGCTTGTAAAATTTATTTTAATGTCAATCTCTTCGCCAATCATCGTGTTAATCGCGTCGAAACATCTTTGTTTGATCAGATCTTTTAAAGGGCAGGCAGGAGTGGTAAGAATTACGGTAAATGAAAGATTGTTTCCTTCAATTTTTATATCGCTCACCATTTGTAAAGTGACAAGGTCTTTTTTAAAATCCGGCTCTTCTACAGTGCTCAGCGCTCTCAAAACGTCATTTTCAGTCATGGTTCAATTTTTTGTTAAAAAGAAATACTGCCGGCAAATTTAAACATTGATAACCTTACTTTGTTTACTCAAACAGGAACTTCTGGCAAGAAAATCCGAACTTTACAATCTAGTTATGAAAAAATTGGTACTATATTTTTTATTGGTCTTTTTTGCATTTCCTGTTGTGGTAAAAGCGCAATTTGAAAATTACAAAGACTCTGTAGTTCAATTGTATGGAGTTGTAATGTCCGCCGATAGTTTGCAAGGCTTACCTGCGGTAAGCATCATTGTTAAAGGAAGAAACCAGGGAACGATGTCTAACGATCAGGGCGTTTTTTCTATCGTTGTTTTAAAAGGCGATCAAATTGAATTTACCAGTGTTGGCTACAAACCAAAATTAGTTACCATTCCAAAAAACCTTGAAGGCAACCAGCAAAGTATGATCCAGTTGATGGTTCAGGATACCGTTTACCTTGCGGCAACTATTATTAAAAAGTATCCGACAAAAGAACAATTTGCCCGAGATTTTGCAAATGCAAAAGTTCCGGATGACGACCAGGAAATAGCCCGGAAAAACTTATCAGAAGCGAACCGAAGGGCTTTGCTTTCGATATATCCGGAAAGCGGGCGAGAAGCTACCAATTATTATTTTAAGCAAAATCAAAGAAAATATTATTCTGCCGGACAACTTCCACCACAAAATATTTTTAATCCACTCGCATGGGCAGAATTTATTAAAGCGTGGAAAAGGGGAGATTTTAAAAATAAATCAGGGCAATAAGGAAGTTTTCTTAAGAATGCGTCGTAATCAGCAATTCTTAAATTTTTTACACAAAATTCATGATCTGATATTTTTTCCCAAGAATTTTTTCATGATCAGCACTAAGCCAGTTTTGCAACATTGTGGCATAAACGTTTTTAAAATCTACAGTATATTTTAAATCTCCCTGATTCAAATCAGCAAGATTTGCCATTGGATTTAATAAACCTTTTTCTTTTAAACCGCCTCCAATAAAAAACATATTATTCGCCGTTCCATGATCCGTTCCACCGCTTGCATTTTGCGAAACTCTTCTTCCAAATTCACTAAAAGTCATAAGCGCAACATCTTGGAAACGATTGTTGCTTTTTAAATCATTTACAAAAGCACTGATGGCATCATTCAGTTCAGTAAACAATCTCTTTTGTTGATTTTCCTGGTTTACATGTGTGTCAAAACTTCCCAAACTTACATAATAAACTTTTGTATTAATGTCACTTAAAATCAATGAGCAAATAGTTTTTAAATTCTTTCCCAATTCAGTAGCAGGATAGGTTTGAGAAGATGGATGACGGCGGCTTTGTTCATAAATATAATTCGCGCTGTTCATTGTTTCGCTCAATGTTTTATAGAGATAATCAACAGTTGCTTCACCATGTTCGTGGGTTGCATTTATTTCCTGAAAAAATCTTTCATTGCTTGAATTAAATAATCTTTTTGGATCTTTTACTGCAAGCCCTTTTATATTTTCACCTTTTAAAGCGAGACTTAAAACATCATCAATTTCAAGCGCCTGGGTAGGTTTGTCACAGCCGCTGCATTGTGCATCCAAATATCTTCCAAGCCAGCCAGTAGTAATGTATTGATTGCTGTCACTTGCGCTTTGCCAGATATCCATACTTCGAAAATGAGAACGGTCAGGATTTGGATAACCAACATTGTTCATAATTGCCAAATTTCCTTCGTCAAATAATTGTTTAAAAAAAGGCAAAGCCGGGTTCAATCCTGCTTCATCGGTTATTTGCAAAGCCTGTTCTTTTTGAATAGCAAGCTTTGGACGTGATTTATAATAAAGATCATTTCTTATTGGAATTACAGTATTTAATCCATCATTGCCGCCGCTGAATTGCAGCACCACCATTACTTTATTTCCTGGCGGTACCAATGCTTTTTTTTCAAAAGCTTTTAAAAATTTCGGCATCATCAAAGATGCTGAAGCCAATGAGCCAATTTGTAAAAATTCTTTCCTTTTTAAAAGCATAAAACACTTTTTTTGTTCGTTTACTGTAATTAGATTCTCTTAAAACATCAAAGATTCCATCAACACAATTGATACTCTGGTGTGCTCATTAATTCTATGATCGTAGTTTCTATAAATCCTTCTCTTGATGTATTGTCTGTATATCTTTTTAAAACATTTGGATTGATTGAATTACTTGTTTGCAAAACAATTTCATTCACTTTTTGAAAAAGATCTTGCCTGGATGTTTTTTCAAAAACTTTGATCACAGAATTCCAGTCAACATTTACCTGCAATTGCTTTGGATTTATTGATTGTTCCAACCCTTCCTTTCCCATCATTACATCATCATCGATTTTTGGCTGAATTAAAAACGCCTGCTCATTCGTAAGAATTTGGGGCATGCGCATTCTGAACATTAATGCACTGCTATCGATCCAGCTTTTGCCGCCAGGCCATCCAGCCACATTGGGAGGATAAAACAAAACCTGTCCAAGCACTTTTTGAAATAATAATTGCGCTTCAGGTTTTTCTAATTCCATTGGAATTAATCTTCGTATTCCTACCAGCAATTCTACCGGTGATTTAATATGAGTTCCTATATTTTTTGCATCATAAAACCATTCACTTGCAAAAATCTCATTCATTAATTTCTGCAAATCGTAGTTACTGTTGTAAAAACTTTCAGCAAGTTTTTCTGATTTTTCATCATCTACATTTTCATTCACGAAAAATTTATAGATCTTTTTAGTGATAAATTTTGCAGTTGCTTTTTGTTCCAGGATAATATCAATGATATCATCACCATCAAAATTTCCCGATTTTCCAAGGAACGTTTTGCTTCCGTTATCATGAAGAAAAGGACGATCTACAAATTCTCCCTTTACGTTGAAACCCCATCCCGTAAAGGCCCTTGCACCTTCTTTCACATCTGTTTCTGTATAATTTCCTCGTCCCATTGTAAACAACTCCATCACTTCACGCGCAAAATTTTCATTCGGATGCTCCTTCCTGTTTTGTTGATTATTCAGAAAAGAAAGCATCGCCGCACTTTTGCTTACTTCACGAAGTAAGTCCCCAAAATTGCCCAATGCATTTTCACGAATGACATTTAAAAGTTGTTGCTGAAAAAAAATATTGATAATCCTGCAGGCAAAATGCCCATGCCAGAAAAGGCTCATTTTTTCGCGAAGCTGCGCTTCACTATTGATCATTTCGGAAAGCCAGGTAAGATTTAAATTTTTGATATCCTCGGCAGATTGTTTTCGCAATTGTTTTTTTTGCTCTTGCGTCAGTTTTTGCATTTGCCCTAAATCCTGAATACCTTTTATTAATCCATCAAAACTATTATTGGCAACATTTAAAGGATCGGGATTTTTTGAAGATGTTTTTTGCAAAACATGGTATAATTCCTTTTGCGAAATTTGATCAAGCTGGTTGGCATTTTCTGCCATTGGACCAAAAGCAGCACGCCAAAGCAAATGCTGATTTTTTAATTGATTGGTAAGAGACATTTTAATCTGTTGAAACCTTTTTAAAAATTTAAAAGGGAATTCTTTTTTATAAGAAAGAAAGTAGACTAAAACGAAAAAGTAAAGTTTAATGGCTTAAGCAAAATCTTTTAAATTTCTGAAAGCATAAAAAGGAATTGTAATTATTTGTCAGTTTACTGTAAAGAGGAATTATAATTTTCTGCCAACTGCATGATAATAAGGAATGCCGTTGCTTATTACAATGTTCGTCAATCCTGCATTCTCCATCATTTCAATGATTTCTTTTGCAGAAAATCTTTGTTCAAGACGCGTTCCAAAACGATCTAAAGCATCATTTCTAACCATGAAAAATGAACGGTTTTGATAACCGTGTAATGGCATTCTTTTCGCAAGATTTTTAAATCCTAAAACGTTAAAAATTCTTCCTAACAAAATAAAAGGCATATAAAAAACAATAGCAAGAACATCGCATACAAAATGTTTTATTTTTCCCGGAAGCCTGCTAATAATTTTTCTGAGAAGATTGCTTAATTGAAAAAGGGATTTATAAAAAGGACCACGACGGTCTAAATTATAATATAGGTATACAAAAAAATAACCACCATTTTTTACTTTTTTCACACAATCGATCAGCGCCTTTTTTGTGTCCGGAATGTGGTGCAAAACTCCGATGCTCATTACAAAATCAAAAGTTTCATCTGCAAAAGGAAGCGTTTCTATTGACGCTTTCGATAATCTGACATTTTCAATCCTGCCCAGTAGTTTATCTGCCGCAAAAATCGCATTGCTTGGATCCACAGCTTCAATAAATCCAACTTTTGGCGCAAGATATTTCGTCCATCTTCCAGTTCCGCAACCAACATCTAAAAGATACGTTTGCGAATTAATCATATCCTCATTCAAAATGTCGAAATATTCTTCGCCGCCTTTTTTTACCAGTTCGTCATCGTGTTCAAAAAATTTCGACCATTCTTCTCCGAACTCATCCACTACTTTCTTATCAATATTTTCTCCATCAATATTAAAAATATTTATGTCCCTGTTTTTTGTTGTGATAATTCTGTCTGGTTGCCTCAAAAAATCAGATTTCATACTCGTGCTTTCTGTCATTTTACAACCGGCAAAATAAGTTCTTTTAAATAATACAAATCAATTTTTTCAATTAATATTGTTGCAATGGAAAATGGCAAATTTGTTGTTTCACTGGATTTTGAAATTTTTTGGGGGGTACGTGATGCTGTTAAACTTGAAGAATACAAAAACAATCTTCTTGCAGTTCACGAAGTAATTCCATTGCTTTTGACCATGTTCAAAAAATTTAATATCCACGCTACTTTCGCTACTGTTGGATTTTTATTTTTTGAAAATAAAAATCAGCTTTTATTGAATTTGCCTTCAAAAAAACCCAAATATTCGAACCCAAATTTGTCTCCTTATGAAGGTCACTTTAATTTAGTTGGAGAAAACGAAAATACAGATCCGCTTCATTTTGGAAATTCATTAATCAACCAAATCTTGAATGAAGGGCACGAAATTGGCTCTCATACTTTTTCTCATTATTACTGTCTTGAAAAAGGACAAACGAAAGAAGATTTTCAGGAGGATTTATTTTGTGCCAAAAATATTGCTATGAAAAATGGGATCGAATTAAAAAGCCTTGTTTTTCCACGTGATCAATATAACAAAGAGTATCTTGAAATTTGCATTGGCGCCGGGTTTACTTCTTTTCGCGGAAATGAAAGATCAAAAGTTTTTTCCTCGAAAACACAAGGAAGCTTTCTTTTTCTTCGCCGGCCATTCCGGCTTTTGGATTCATATTTTAATTTGAGCGGACATAATTGCTACTCTGCCGCTGAAATGAAAAACGGATCATTAATTAATATTCCTTCAAGTCGTTTTTTAAGACCTTACAATAAAAAATTAAGTGCATTAGAAAATCAGAGATTGAAAAGAATTGCTGAAAGCATGACTTACGCTGCGAAAAATAAACTTGCTTTTCATTTGTGGTGGCATCCTCATAATTTTGGAAATAATATTTCAAGAAATTTTTCTTTTCTTGAAAAGGTCTTGCTTCATTATCAAAACTTACATGAAAGATTTGATTTTCAAAGTATGAGCATGAGCGAGTTGGCAAATGAATTAATTACCGGCAATGAATAAACATAGAATAGTGATGTTGGCAGGAAAAGGTATTTCAACAAATATCCTTTACCATTCATTAAAATCGGACTACAATATAGAAGCTGTTATCCTGGAAAACGAAGTCCCAACAAAAGAATTTTTAAAAAAGAGAATTAAGAAATTAGGATTTTGGAAAGTCGTCGGACAGGTTTTATTTCAAATCTCAATTGCGAAAATCCTTAACGTTACTTCTCAAAAAAGGAAGAAAGAGATTTTGGAAAATTACCAACTGAATAGTGATCCTATTCCTGCCGAAAAAGTGCTTCGTGTAGATTCTGTAAATAATACACAATGCGTTTCATTATTACAAAAAACTAACCCGGAAATTGTGATTGTGAATGGAACAAGAATCATTTCAAAAAAAGTTTTAGATTCTATTCCGGTAAAATTTATCAATATTCACGCAGGTATCACTCCAAAATACAGAAACGTCCATGGTGCTTATTGGGCATTGGTAAATAACGATCAGGAAAACTGTGGCGTAACAGTTCACGAAGTTGACAGCGGAATTGATACAGGAAATATTATTTATCAAAAAACAATTAATGTAACCCCACGTGATAATTTTTCAACATATCCGCTGCTGCAATTATCTGAAGGAATTATTTGTTTGAAAAAAGCATTGTCAGATATTTTTTCGAATAAACTTTTTTTCCAAAAAAATAATTTGGAAAGCAGGATGTGGCACCATCCAACTTTTGGACAATATTTATACCATCGGATTTTCAATAATAAAAAATAAAAAAATATTTTTTATTATTCTTTCTCTTAATAAATTCAGAAATAATAAAGTTATTTTGTGTACTAAATTAATCGCTAAAAATAATGTGTGGTATTGCAGGAGCCGTCAACAGCGGGTTCTCTTATGAGCAGGTAAAAAAAACTTTAGGTCATCGCGGGCCTGATGAACAAAATAGTTATCAAAATAAAAATGTAGAAATGTTTCATCTACGGCTTTCCATTCTTGATATAGCTGGTGGGAAACAGCCAATGCATTTTGATGAAAAATATACCATCATTTTTAATGGAGAAATTTATAATCACGCAGAATTAAGAAAACAATTTTCTTTAAACGGAAACACTTCTTCAGACACTGAAACTTTGCTTCTTTTGTATGATCGTTTTGGAACCGATTTTCTTGAACACATTGATGGAATGTTTGCCTTTGTGATCTATGATAAAATCAAAAATCAATTATTTATTGCCCGAGACCGCGCCGGTAAAAAACCTTTTTATTATTTTTTTGATCATCAAAAATTTTTGTTTGCAAGCGAATTGAATTGCCTTAAAACAATGGTTCCGCTTGAGGTTGAAGAAAATCATATTTTGCAATATTTGCGACTTGGTTCGTTTTACAAGCACTTTACTCCTTATAAGAATGTAACAGAATTAGGAGCAGGAAGTTTTTTGATCGTTAATTGCGATTCACTTTCAATTTTTGAAAAAAAATGGTGGGATATCAATGATTTTTACACTCGTGAAAGCAAAGATTCTTTACAGGAAAGCATACAAAAAACAGATGATCTTCTACATATTGCTGTTAAGAGAAGGTTGGAATCAAGTGATCTGGAAGTCGGATGCTTTTTAAGTGGCGGAATTGACAGCGGCCTTGTAACATCCATTGCAAGCCGATATAACAGAAATTTGAAAACTTTTACAGTTTCTTTCGATGGCGAATATGATGAAGCTCCTTTGGCAAAACTGGTGGCAGAAAAATATAAAACCCATCATACAGAAATAAAAATCTCATTTCAAAATTTAAAAAGTGATGTCGAAAACATTTTGAGTAATTATGGCGAGCCTTTTTATGATAGTTCAATCATTCCAAGCTATTATGTAAGCAAGGAAGCAAAGAAATATGTGACGGTAATATTGAATGGGGATGGTGCTGATGAACTTTTTGGAGGTTACAGAAGATACGTTCCATTTTCAAAATATGATTTTTTCAAAAAAAATCTTTTGGTAAAAAAAGGGGCTACTTTTTTCAAAAAAAATCTTCCTGCAAGTAATGAAAAAAAATCGTTGTACAATTATTTATATCGCCTTGCATCGTTAGCATCCAGCTCAGATCTTGAAATTTATCTTTCAGCAGGTGTGGACATTTTTGAAGGATACCAGCAAAATATTATTGCTCATGAAGTTGATTATCTTTCTAACATAAAGAAGGATTTTAATAGAATCGCCAACAGTAATTTATCAGGTTTAAAAAAAATGATGAACCTTGATTTTGATACCGTTCTTTTCAGTGATTTCCTGGTAAAAATGGACATTGCAACAATGGCAAATTCGCAGGAAGGAAGAAGTGCATTTCTTTCAAAAGAATTACTTGAATATGTTCCGACGCTTCCCGATAATTATAAAATAAAAAGAACGACTACTAAATTTTTACTTCGTCAATTAGCAAAAAAATATCTCCCGAATGAATTAATCGGTCAACCGAAAAGAGGGTTTGAAATTCCTTTAAAAAATTGGATTGACAATAAATTGAAAGAACCGGTTTTTGATTATCTTACTGCGCCAAATAATTATTATAAAAATTTTGTAAAGCAACCTTTTGTTTATGATTTATTGAAAAAGAAAATAAAAATTTCGGATGAAAAAAGAGCGAAGATCTTATGGACTCTTTTATCGCTTGAAATTTGGTATAAAAAAGTTTACCAATGACAACTGACGAGTCACAAAAGAAAAAAATTGCAGTTATTGAAAATGGCCTTTTCTCAACTTACACAATGAGAGACGGCCTGATGCAGCGGCTTTTGAAAGAAGGTTATGACGTTACAATTCTTACTCACACAAACTCTTTTGTTTCACAGGTAGAAAAGACTGGGCTTCATGTAATTAATATTGGTTCAGGCAATTTAAATCCCATAAAAATCCTCAAATACATTTCCAATTTATACCGTGCTTTAAAAAATTTAAACCCTGACATTTGCCTTACATTTAGCATCAGGCCTGCCATTTGGGGAAATTTTATAACACGATATCTTCATATTGCAACCATCACGAACATTACAGGAGTCGGACCATTATTTACGAGTAAAAATTTAGCATATAGAATAGCAAGATCTATTTACCGGTTCGCTTTGCGTAAAACAAGAAAAGTTTTTTTTCAAAACTTTGACGATATGAATTTATTTATTGAAAAAAAATTTGTGAAGAAGGAAATTGCAGAAAGGCTTCCCGGATCAGGAGTTGATTATGAAAAATTTAGTCCAATAGACTTTGAAAGAAAAGAAGAAGAAAATTTTATTTTTTTATTTATTGGAAGATTAATTAAGGACAAAGGAATTTTTGAATTTGTAGAAGCTGCAAGGATCATGAGGAAAAAATATCCAAAAATCAGTTTCAATGTTATCGGTCCTTTCTGGCATCAGAATTTAAGATCCAATACTATTTCTAAATCAGATTTACAAAACTGGATTGTGGAAGGAATCATAGATTATGAAGGAGAAAAAAAAGACATTCGCAAATATATTGCCGGCGCAGATTGCATTGTTTTGCCTTCTTATCGCGAAGGAACGTCCAACATTTTACTGGAGGCCGCCAGCATGGAAAAGCCTGTTATTACTACTAATACAACCGGGTGCAAAGAAACGGTTGATGACAAAATAACCGGTTTTTTATGCAAAGTTCAGGATAGCAAAGATCTTGCAGAAAAAATGGAAGAGATGTATTTGTTATCCTGTGAGGAAAGAAAAACAATGGGAAAAAAAGCACGTCAAAAAATTATTAGAGAATTCGATAAACAAATTGTTCTGAAAGCCTATCTGAAAGCCATCGATGAAATTCTTCTTTAAATATTTTTTACAATTTCGCTGGTCATAAAAATAATTCTCTTAAAAACAGTTTGTTACTTTTGTTTAAGACTGAAAATAATATGACTGAAAATCTGAATGACCTGGAGCTTCTTGCTCTTTATAAAGATCCTGCAACAAAAGAGCGGGGATTTACAGCGATCATAAAAAAATACCAGGAAAAATTATATTGGCATATCAGGAGAATGGTCATTACTCATGAGGATGCAGACGATGTTTTGCAAAACATGTTTATCAAAGTGTGGAAAGCGTTGGAAAATTTTCGTGAAGAAAGCCAGCTTTATACCTGGCTTTACCGTATCGCAACCAATGAATCCCTTACTTTTTTGAGCCAGCAAAAAAAGCGAAATTCAATTTCGCTGAGCGATGATGAAAATGGACTGAGCAACAAGCTAAAAAGTGATACAAACTTTGATGCCAACAAGCTGGAATGGAAACTGCAACTTGCTATTCAGTCCTTACCGGAAAAACAACGGCTGGTTTTTAATCTTCGTTATTACGATGAAATGCCATACGAAGAAATGAGCCATGTTTTGGAAACCAGCGAAGGCGCGCTGAAGGCCAGTTATCACCATGCAGCAAAAAAAATCGAGAATTATATTTTAAATAATTAAACCAACGCGATTAAAATTAGTCTGAAGAGCACAATGGAGAAACAAACAGAAATAACAGATGAATTAAAAGATGTTAGTCCTACATTGGCTTCAATGGAGAAGGTGAATGTTTTTCAGATTCCTGAAGATTATTTTTCTGATTTTGATGCAAAAATTTTAACAACTATTTTTCTTCAGGACAAGAAAAATAATTTTCAGAAAGTGCCGGAGGGATATTTTAATTCCTTAAGCGATAATATACTTTCTAAAATAAAATCTGAAAATAGCGAAACTCCTTCAGAAGAAATTAAAGCAATTTCGCCAGCCTTACATTATTTAAAAGAGGAAAAAGTATTTGATGTTCCTGAAAATTACTTTGACAATCTGAGTGATCGGATTCTTAAAAAAATTAAACCTCCGAAAACAAAAGTTATTTCATTTTCTTCAAGAAAATGGTGGAGATATGCAGCAGCAGCTGTTGTAACAGGAGTTGTAGCTATTTCTTCTTTGCAGATCTTTAATCACAATTCCAATCCTGTTACGACAGATAAAGCTATAATGCAATTGGCTTCACAATACAAGACACCAGCGCAAATTGATAAAGGAATTGCTTCATTGAATGATGAAGAAATTGTGAATTATCTTGAAAAAAATGGAACCATTCTGGATGAAGAAACGATCAGCAAAAACGTGGATACAACTGCTTTACCAAGTGAAGATGATTATCTGCTTGATGAAAACACATTGAATAATTATCTGAATGAGATCAATGCAGAAGCGAATCAAAAAACACAATAAAATGAAAAAATATTTACTCTTCCTCTTAATGATTTTGGCAAGTTTTTCATTTGCTTGTGCGCAAAATGGAAATGGACAAAGAAGTGAAAAGATCCAGGCGCTGAAAATAGCTTTCATTTCACAAAGGCTACATCTGAACTCTACAGAAGCAGAAAAATTCTGGCCGGTTTATAATGATTATCAAAATGAGATAAGGCAACTGCGTTCCAACAAAAGTGACGATGTGCTTGAGAACGAGCAAAAACTATTGGACATTAGAAAAAAATACAAACCTTCGTTTGAAAAAATTCTTGGTCCTCAAAGATTAAATGATCTTTATAGTGCTGAGAAAGATTTTAGAAATGTATTGATTCGAAGTCTTAAAGAACAAAAACCACAACGGTAAAGAAGTTACCAGAATATTTTCTTAATACTCTTCTTTCAATCTTTTTAGAAAAAAAGAATTGAAATTATTTCTTCTTTTTCTAAGAAAATTTTGTTTTTTTCTAAGAAAATTGAATAAAAAATAAACAGATTTAAGTTATTCACATCGATATTAATAAAAAGAATAAATTAAAATTGGGAAAATTAGTTTTTCTCCTATTTTTGCAATGGTGTTTTTCATAGGTTAGCAACGGCCGGCCCTTTTTAGGGCAGGCCTTTATTAACTCAAATTAAAATTGAAAAATTGGAGATTTAATATCGTGGTAAAATAAAAAAGTCCACTTTTCTCTTTCTCCTTCTTTCCACCACTGTTGCCTTAATTCCATTGCTGCGGCTCCGTCAAAATCATATTTTGCCTTGAAACGATTTTTCATTTGTTGCAACTGAGGAGCAACATCGCCACCGTAAAAAACAATCTGATCATCTTCAATAATTTTAAAAACCTGGTGATAAGGACAATGCGCACCGGTAACTTCATAATGAATATAATCATCAAGCAATCCTTCACCTTCGATAAACTCTAATTTTTTATATTTTTCAAGCAATAAAAAATCATTAACACGATATGAAGGCATTCCTTTTTGTAATCCAAAATCCCACTCGTTTTTGTTAATATAGTACGTAGCATTTTCAAAGCTTACAATCTTTTTGTTTGTCTGTGCAACACCGCCGGTATGATCTTTATGAAGATGTGAGAGAAGAACTTTAGTAACATCTGTTGCATTTATCCCATTTGCTGCAAGATTTTTGTGAATTTGTAATTGTCCTTTTTCATCCGCAAAACCAAGCCCGGTATCAAACAAAAGAATATCTTTTGAAGTAATGACTACAAAAGGTTGAATTTCAACCAAAATGCTTCCTTTATTTCTCTGTTGCAGATCGTCCTCATTTATTTTAAAAGGAATAAACTTTTTCGTCTGATCTACCGTAAACGCCCCTTCACTTAATGGAATTATTTTCATTGATTATTTTTTTAGCCAGGAATTACGCAAATTTCAGGAATTATTTCGCCAGAAACCTTTTATCTCAAAACCATGTGCCGGTCAGCATCGAGACGAATTAAAATAAAAATTAAAATAGTAAAAGTCAAAAGAGAGGAACCGCCATAGCTCATCAAAGGAAGTGTAATTCCAATAACCGGCGCAAGGCCTATGGTCATACAAATATTGATAGAAACATGAAAGAAAATAATTGCGGCAACACTATAAGCATACACGCGGCTAAAAGTACTCCGCTGTCGTTCCGCAAGAAAAACCATTCTCAGCATAAATGCGAGGTATAATAAAACGATTAGCGTACTTCCCCAAAAACCAAAATTTTCTCCAACAGAAGTGAAAATAAAATCTGTATGTTGTTCAGGTACAAAATCCCCCTGTGTTTGCGTACCTTTTAAAAACCCTTTTCCCCACAAACCTCCCGAACCAATGGCAATTTTTGATTGTTTTACATTATAATTTTCTTTGGCCTTTGCTGCTCTTTTTGTTTTGTTTTGTTCTAATTTATCTTCTTTGCTAAGCACCGCCGTTTCTGCATCAGGGACATAATCCACTCCAAAAGTGTTCATAATTCTTTCTACCTGGTATTGATGCAAAACGTGTTTGAAAATATACGGAACTGCGAAACGCTGGATACCAACACATAAAATCCAAAGCGCCAGAATCATTACCAGAACGCCTTTATCACGTTTGATGGTTCTTCTTAAAACATAAATGGCAGCAATAGCAATAACAGTTAGAATGAGGGCCAGTAAATTTTTATCTACTAAAATTGTAGCAACTACCAATATGGCGAATGAAAAGCCGATTATAAGATAAACCGGAGGAAGTCCTTCACGGTACATTGGAATTAAAAAAGCAAAATAGACTAGAGCCAATCCCGTCTCATTTTGAAGAAGTGAAAAAACTGCCGGAGTCAATGCTATTGCGGCAGCAATTAATTGCGATCGCGGATTTTTAAAATTTGTTTCTGGCCTGGATAGATATTTTGACAATGCTAAAGCTGTAAATATTTTGCACGTTTCTACCGGTTGAAGATTAAAAAAACCAAGTGGTATCCATGATCTCGAGCCATTAATGTCTTTTCCCAAAACAAAAGTGGCCATCATTAAAAGAATGCCAAATGCATAGCTGAGATTCGCGGTTGCGGTAAATAATTTACTGTCTGTGAGCAAAATAAAAATGGCGATAACGCCGGAGATTCCCATGAACAATAATTGCCTGGAGTAATTTTTTTTCAGAGCGGCAATGTTTCTCCAGATATCCTCGCTGTTATGATATTCGACAGAAAAAATACAAAGCACACCAACACAAACAAGAATAATATACAACCAAACACTTATCCAGTCTATTCCTTTAGATATGATCGCCTGATCGCGCATTAGGTTTTAAATTTTTTTTAGTGAGAAGAACCATTTTTTATTTTGCGTTTCAAACTGTCAGGCAGTATTGCATTTGTAGAATGATCTTTTACATTTTCTTTTTTTGATGGAGCAGGAACTATATTAGGTTTTGCAGCCTCATCCTGTTTTGATTTGTTCAATTCATCCAATGCATCTGAATTATCATCCTCAATTCCCATAGTATCCTTTAAAGAATTAATATATGTTTTCTCTAACTGGATCTTTGCATTTTTGGCATTGCTGATAGAATCTTGTTTTCTTATTTCATCAACAATTCTTTTTGGCATCAGGTTAAGTTTTGCGATCTCTTCAATCTTAGCTTTTCGATCAGGTTCCGGAATAGAGTCTTTTAAATATTTTTCTATCATCAGACTTGCTATTGGAGCAGATGAACTGGCGCCAAAGCCAGCATTTTCACAAATAACAGCAATCGCGATTTTGGGGTTTTCCCGCGGTGCAAATGCAGCAAAAACAGCATGATCTTTTTGTTTTATTCCTTTATAATAATTTTCCACAGTTCCTGTTTTACCACATACGATAATTCCGGGAACTTTTGCTGCAGCACCCGTTCCCCTTTCCATTACGCCTTGCATTCCATTTGCAACATATTCAAATATAGAATCCGGTATGTTAAGCGGACGGTGACGTAATTTGAAAGAATCTAACAAACCGTATTTATCACCTCCGTCAATAGAATCGATCATGTGGGGCGTAATGTACCAGCCTTTATTAGCAATATAAGCCATTTCGTTGGCTACTTGTAAAGGTGTAGTTAGCACTTCGCCCTGGCCAATACTTACCGATCTGAATGTACAGAAATTCCAATGCCCTTCTCCATAAATGCGATTATAAGTTCTGGGCGTAGGAATCAGTCCTGCCCGTTCTCCGGGAATATCGATGCCTAACTTGTTTCCCAATCCAAAACCATACATATAATGATCCCATACACGTAATGCACTGTCGGTAGAGCCATATTGTGGATTATTGATGCAGCGCTGCATTACATTGGCAAAATAGGTGTTATCTGAAACTGTAATAGCCTGAGACAAATCAAAAGTCCCCTTATCCAAACATTTCATGGGACGCCCACATCCATAAAAGGCGCCTGTACAAGTAAATCTCGTTTGAGGTGTAATAACACCTTCCTGTAAACCAACCAAAGCCTGTAAAGTTTTAAAAGTAGAGCCGGGTGAATAAGTTGCACTTACTGTTCGATTGTACATTGGCAATCGTGGATCAAGAAATAATTGCGAAAAGTGCTTTCTTCTCTCTGAACCCGTTAATAAATTAGGCTTATAAGTAGGGCTGCTTATCATTGCAAGGACGCCTCCCGTTTTTGGATCTATCGCAACGATCGCTCCTACTTTATTTTCCATCAAATGCTCGCCAAGGATCTGAAGATCAATATCCAGCGCCATATGAAGATTTTCTCCGGGAACCGGAGCGGTATCATATCGCCCATTTTCAAGACGATCGGTCAGACGATTTTTATTATCCCTTTTCCAATATTCAATTCCGCGCTGCCCCATTAATACTTTTTCATAACTGCGCTCAAGTCCTGTCTTTCCGGCATAATCTCCCATTTGATATCCTTCTCCTTCATGCCTTTTCAAAAAATTTGAATCTACTTCAGATAAATATCCAAGAATATTTCCTCCTGCATCATAAGGATAATCCCTGACAGGCCTTTCCTGCAAATAAAAAGCCGGAACAAACTTGTACATGCTTTCATTCAAACGTGCAATCTTTTCTTCAGAAAGAGATGTTTCAAAAACGGACGGGCGATAACTGCGATTTTTGATAATTGCGGTTATGATTCTTTTGCGAAATTCGGCGGTATCAATTTGTAAGATGCGACAAAGATCGACAGTGTCAAGATTGATCCCCTTGATTTTTGAAGGAGTTACCATCAGGTCGTAAATAACGGTGTTTCTTAAAATGGCTCTCCCTTTTCTGTCAAATAAAATTCCACGGTTGGGATAAACAACCATTCGAAACCTGCCCTGTTCATTCGCCATTATCGAATACTTTTTATCAATTATTTGCAAACTGAAAAGCCGCGTGATAATGATAAGTCCCATGAAAAGGAACATAGCAATAATAATATTTTTTCGGGACTGGTTAAACACAGATGAGTATTGATTTTCGGGTATCGGAAGACAAAGGTTTTCAGATGCAAAATTAATACGTCTAAATCGTATTTGTTCTAAATTTTTGTTTTCTTACAAATAATAATTCAATGAGCAATATTAACAGTAAACTGATTGCTGTTGAAGTTAAAGATTTTAAAATAAAATAAAAATAACCTCCCGTTTGCAAAGCCTGCAAAAAGAAAAGAAAAGTGTGATGGATAAAGGTTAAAATCGTTACATAAGTGAGATATGGCGTAAATCCCATACTTTGAATAGAAGGTTCATAATAATTACTCTCCGCGCCTTCCTGTGAAATAAGAAGATTGATCAGAAAAGGCCGCAGATAAGCAATCAGAACGCACGGAGCAGTATGAAGCCCGTATGAATTATTGAAGCAATCAAGCGTAAAACCTAATGTAAAAGCAACCAGCATTTGCGTACGCCTTCCCATTTTAAAAGGAAGCCATAAAATGAAAAGGTAATAAATATAAGGTGTTACCAATTGGTGCAAAGGAGGTATCTGATCGAGTACAAAAACCTGCACTAAAATGAAAAGGCAAAAACGGATGATATTTTTTATTAAATTACTCATTTACTCTTCACTTTCTTTAAAAGCTGCGCCGGTTCTTCTTTTTGTAAATTATTAATAACATAAACATATTGTAGATTTTCAAAATTGGCAGCAGGATTTAACCTGATCGTGTAAGTGCTGCTGCTTTTATCATTGATAATATCTTTTACATATCCCACCAATAACCCACGCGGAAATTTATCAGAAAAACCGCTCGTAACTACTGTGTCTCCCGCATTTATTTTCGCTGATTTGGAGATATCTTTTAAGTATAAAATTCCCGGTGTTTTTCCATCATAGACAACTATTCCTGTTTCCCCACCTTTTTTTAACCTTCCGCTCAAATTACTTTGTTCATGAAGCAAGCTCATTACAACGGCGTAATTTTTACTTACATCTACTACAGTTCCAATTACAGAATTGTTAACACCAATTACTCCCATATCCGCACTAACACCTTGCAAGGAACCTCTATGCAATTCGATATAATTATTAAGAAGATTTACAGAATTATGAACCACTTTTGCCTGCATATATAGATATTTTCGCTGCTGAAAAAGTGAATCTGTTTTGAGCGTATCAATTGCAACTTTATTGCCTGTATCTGCGATTTCATAGTCTTGTCTCAGTTTGTTGTACAGCGCCTCATTTGCTTTCATTAATGAATCATTGGTTCTTTTTAACTGAAAATAATATTCAATACTATTGTATCTTTTACTAATGTTTCCTGTTACTTCATTGGCCACTTCAGAATAAACAGCATGATGATAACGATTATAGCTGAAAAGCATATAAAAAGACAATCCCATCAGAAATAAGAAGAAAATAAAAGTAAAATAAATACGGATAAAGAGAAGAATGTTTCGCATGGTTTCATCCGGGCCGTGTTATGGAAACAGCCATTTAATAGAATTGAAATAATTATTGCGCAAATTTAATATTGATTAAATGAAAAGAGAAGAACAATTAATATTTCAGATTTAGATTTTTTGCTAAAAAGAACCTCTATTTAACATTATCTCATTACAAATGGATAGCGATCGTAATGTTTTAATGCAAGTCCTGTGCCGCGAACGACACTTTTTAATGGATCGTCAGCAATGTGAACTGGCAATTTTATTTTAGCAGCAAGCCTTTTATCAAGACCGCGAAGCAAGGCGCCTCCGCCAGTCAGGTACAAGCCTCTTCTGTAAATATCTGAAGCAAGTTCCGGTGGAGTTGTTTCCAAAGCTTTCAAAATTCCTTCTTCGATTTTAAAAATGGATTTATCAAGAGCTTCGGCAATTTCCTGGTAGCTTACCATAATTTGCTTGGGAATTCCGGTTACAAGATCGCGACCATTTACGGGCATATCATCAGGTGGATTATCAATATCTTTCATAGCAGCTCCAATCTGAATTTTGATTTGTTCTGCAGTTCTTTCTCCGATTAATAAACTATGATACCTCCTCAAAGCTTCCATTATATCAGCGGTAAATTCATCTCCGGCAACACGAATTGACTGATCACAAACAATACCAGCCAAAGCAATAACAGTAATGCCTGTAGTTCCGCCACCAATATCAATGATCATATTTCCAACCGGTTCTTCCACATCAATTCCAATCCCCAAAGCCGCTGCCATTGGCTCATGCAGAAGATAAACTTCTTTTGCGCCAGCCTGCTCAGCACTGTCCCTTACAGCACGTTTTTCAACTTCCGTAATGCTGCTGGGAATGCAGATCATCATGCGCCAACTTGGGGGAAATAAAGGCTTTTTCGGATATATTTTTTTGATCATCTCACGGATCATCAATTCTGCTGCATTAAAATCTGCAATTACACCGTCTTTCAATGGCCGAACGGTGCGAATACTTTCATGGGTTTTTTCATGCATCATCAATGCTTTTTTACCCACAGCCAAAATATTTTTCGGATTGTTTCGATCCAGAGCCACAATCGAAGGTTCATTTACTACCACCACATCGTTATGAATGATAAGTGTATTTGCCGTGCCAAGATCAATCGCAATTTCCTGTGTGAAAAAATTAAAAAGGCCCATGTTTTATTTTAGGTATTGAAAAATTACTAATGCCTGCAAAGTTGTGGAAATAATTTGGAATTACAACCGATACTATTGAAGGTTTTTGTTTGGTTCTCATTTAAAAAAATACAGATTGCTTATTCTAAAAAAATCGTGCCTGATTTTCAGAAACGTAAAAAAAAAATTGAAAAAATCTTTTTGCAGAAAAAAGAACTTTTATAAGGATAACTTTTTCATCTTCGTATTTTGAATTCTTAATTTCAAATTAATCAAAAAATGTTTCCAATTTTGAAAACAGAAGCTGCAGAAATTTTAAAAAAATATTGGGGCTACGATTCTTTCCGACCGCTTCAACAGGAAATTATAGATTCTGTTTCAAATGGAAATGATACACTTGCAATAATGCCCACCGGGGGTGGCAAATCAATTTGTTTTCAAATTCCTTCAATGTTAAATGAAGGAGTTTGTCTTGTTATAAGTCCTTTAATCGCATTGATGAAAGACCAGCTTTTGAATTTGAAGAAAAAAAGTATTCCGGCGCTTTCCATTTATTCTGGAATGAGCTTTATTGAAGTAAAAAAAACTCTGCAAAATGCCGCTTATGGAAATTTTAAATTCTTATACGTTTCTCCAGAAAGACTTGAAACCGAATTGTTTTTAGAATATCTGCCTTTAATAAAACTGAATTCGATCGCCGTTGACGAAGCACATTGTATTTCTCAATGGGGTTACGATTTTCGTCCCCCCTATCTTCGCATAGCTGCGATAAGAGGATATTTTCCGGGAATCCCTGTTCTTGCTCTTACTGCCTCTGCTACAGTGGAAGTCCAAAAAGATATTCGTGAAAAATTACTTTTCAAAAAGAATCAAAATTCCTTTCGCCTTTCTTTTGAAAGGCCAAATCTTTCGTACAGCGCTTTTGATCTTTCTTCCAAACAAAATAAATTATTGGAGATTTTAAAAAAGGTTCCGGGAAGTGGAATCGTTTATTGCAAAACAAGAAGGCGCACGAAAGAAATTTCGGAAATGCTGAACTTAAATGGAATCAAGGCCGATTTTTATCATGCGGGTCTTTCTAATGAAGAACGCAATAAAAAACAGGAAGATTGGATCGCAAACAAAACAAGGATAATTGCCTGCACTAACGCTTTTGGAATGGGAATTGACAAACCTGATGTGAGAACTGTGATTCATTATGATGTTCCCGATTCTTTGGAAAACTATTACCAGGAAGCTGGACGCGCTGGGCGTGATGGCAAAAAATCTTATGCTGTTTTGCTTTATAACTCTTTTGAGCTGGAAGATCTAAAAAAGCAATTGGATAAAAAATTCCCTTCAAACGAAACAATCAAAAAAATTTATGGTGATCTATGCAACTTCCTTCAACTGCCCGCAGGCAGTGGCGAAAGCAATAATTACGATTTTGATATTAATGCTTTTGTAAAAAATTTTAAACTTGATGCTTTTGTTGTCAATAGTGTTTTAAAAATTCTTGAGCAGGAACAATTAATTACTTACAGCGAACAATTCTTTCAATCACCAACAGTTGTTTTCACCATTGATAAAAAAGGGTTAAACGAATTTGAAAAGAGTCATCCCCAATATTCAGAAGTTGTAAAAGGACTTTTACGCTCTTATGACGGTATCTTTGATTTTCCATCTGCTATCAATGAAAGTCAACTTGCAAAATTTATTTTGATTAAAAAAGAGAAACTAATACAATCTCTTAATGAATTAAAAAGCCTTGGTATTATTGAATACTCGCCTCAAAAAGAAAAGCCTCAAATTTATTTTTTGAAAAACCGTATCAGATCTTCTGATCTTTTTATCAACCAAAAAAATATTTTGAAAAGAAAAGAGGCGTTTCAAAAAAGGTTATATGCAATGATTGATTTTGGTAATAATAAAAATAGTTGCAGGAGCATGATGATCGCATCATATTTTAATGATCAAACGCTTAATACATGCAACATTTGCGATAATTGTATCAGCAAACAGAAACTAAATATTTCAACAGAAGAATTTAATTTTATCTCTTCAGAAATAAAAAAAATATGTGGCGATCAGGCGGTTTCAAAAACCAATCTGCTCAGAAAATTATCGAAAGTGAAAGAAAATAAAGTTTCTAAAGTCCTGGCTTTTTTGCAGGAGGAGAACCTGATAACGGTAAACGATGAAGGCCTCATCGCAACTACATAAACTCATTTTTATTCTTTTATAATTATTAAACTTTTTATGGAAAAACCTTCTTCTTATTGTGAAGCCGTCGCTTCAATGGATAAAAATAATGTTCACCGCATTTATCATGACCAATTTTATGGTTTACCAATTGACGATGATAATGAACTTTTTGAAAGACTGGTTCTTGAAATTAACCAGGCCGGATTAAGCTGGACAACCATCTTAAATAAACAGGAAAATTTTAAAAAAGCCTATAAAGATTTTGATATTAAAAAAGTAGCTGCTTTTAAGGAAAAAGATTTTGAAAGATTGATGAATGACTCTGGAATTATAAGAAACCGTTTGAAAATTAATGCAGCGATTGAAAATGCAAAAACGATTTTAAAAATCAAAGATGAATTTGGCTCTTTTAAAAAATGGCTCGATCATCATCATCCGAAAACAAAACCTGAGTGGGTCAAACTTTTTAAACAAACTTTCAAATTCACAGGCGGCGAAATAGTGAATGAATTTTTGATGAGTACAGGTTATCTTCCTGGTGCGCATATTGAAAGTTGTGTTGTTTATAAAAAACTTTTAAAAGCCAGGCCGCCTTTTATACAATAAGGATTACAGAAAAAAAGTAACATAATTCTTTTTTTACTTTAACTGCGTCTGTGCCTGTTAGCCACTTCAATCATTTCATTGGGAATAATAATTTTGAAATAAGTGCCCTTGCCATAATCCGAAAACACTTCTATTTCAAAGCAAAGAAAAGAGATAATAGTTTTCACAATTGATAATCCAAGGCCAAACCCTTCACTATTATTTTTGGCAGTTTTAAAGCGGTTGAAGATCGTGCTCAATTCTTTTTCCCTGATTCCGATTCCAGTATCTTTTATTTCCAGGATGTACGGCTGCCCTGCTTCATAGCGATCACTCAAATGGATTGAACCGTTTTCTTTGTTATACCTGATGGCATTGTTTACCAGGTTATAAAGCAATTGAAAAAACAAATCATGATTCACGTTTTTTACATTGATTCCTCGTGAAACTTTATTGGTAAAATGAAGTGATTTTGTTTCCAGCCGCGCAGAAAGTTCTTCCATTATTTCATTGGAAATCTTATAAGGGTTTACGGTATCTTTTTTAGCAAACTGATCATTTTCTATTCTTGAAATATATAAAAGCGAATGAACGATTTTTTTCAACCGGCTTATGGTTTTCATCATCGAAGAAATCTTTTCCTGTTGTTCTTCAGTAATGTTTTCTTCCATCATCATGTTTTCAACATTCGTTTGCAAAATGCTGATTGGTGTCATCAGTTCATGAGATGCATTTGAAGTAAATTCTCTTTCTTTTTCAAAAGCTTCGTGAATTTTTTCCATTAAATCAATGAGCGACCGATCGAGGAATTTAAAATCAGTGGTAGATGTTTTTACCGGCGACAAGTGTTCTTTAAAAGGAAACCTTCTGTTCAGAAGTTTTGTTTGAACTATCTTTTTTAGCGGACGAAGTAAAATGTGTGTATAAATAAGATCAATTACTATGCTCAGAAAGATCAGCGCAATCAGAATGTAGAGTGTAAACCTTTGCAGGAGCTTATTATATTGATTTATGGTTGCTGTTGTTTTACCAATCTCCAGAATGTATTTTTTATTCTGACCGGATAATTTATGAATGAGAATTCTATAGTTTAATGTGTCTTCACCAACGATGCGGCGGGCAGTTTCAATCGTATCTTTTACATAATTATCTTCTGACGGAAGTAATGAAATATATTCTTCTTTCAACATCGTATAACTTGCAAAAGCGCTGTCACCCTGCAAATAGTAATCGATCCCGTTTTTATCAATTACCGACAGAACTTTTTTCTTTTGCTGAGCGAGATAATAATTGCTGTATTCAAAACTGGCATAGTTTACAAGCGATGGCAGTAGTAATACGAAAAGCACTACTATCAACAATTTCGAAAACGTAATAAAAAGTGTGAGCTTGCTGAGCAGTTTCAATTTGACTTACAATTTTATTTTATAACCAATTCCACGCAATGTTTGCAGCCAGTCAACCGGGGCATGAGCAGACATTTTCTTCCTGATATTTTTTATGTGAACATCAATATAGTTTGAGTCATAATCATCATCTGAAAAAGATCCCCATATGTGTTCGCTCAACTGCAACCGGGTCAACGGTCTGTTTTTATGAAGAAGCATATAACTGAGCAGATCAAATTCTTTTCTTGATAATTCAACTTCCTTTTCTTCAAACTTTACGGATCGTTTGTTTAAATCAATATTAAAATTACCTGCTTCAACCACAGGATCATTATTCCCCGATTTGCGCCTGGAAATCGCCTGCATTCTCGATTGCAATTCCAGTAATGAAAATGGTTTGGGAAGATAATCGTCTGCTCCAAGATCCAAACCTTTTATGCGATCTTCCAGATTTCCACGCGCTGTAAGAATAATATAAGATGCATTCGGACACATTTTTTTGGTATCGTTCAAAAGTTCCAATCCGTCATTATCCGGCAAACCAAGATCAAGAAGAATGAAATCATATTCATTTTCTATCATTAATTTTTTTGCTTCTGATGCGCTAAAAGCTTTGTCGCATAAATAAAATGCTTTCTCTAAAAAAAGTTTCATTTCACGCGCAAGAGATCTTTCATCTTCAACAATTAATACTTTCATATTAGAACTGATAATAAAAACTGAAAGTTAAAAAAGAATTTATTTGTCCCGTTGTTGTTTTAACAGCGTCGCTTAAAAATGATAACTGGTAAGCCACTTCCAGCGAATAATGCTGACGATTATAAGCCAGTGGAAGCTTAAAACTATAAGACAACACATTAAAAGAAGTATTCATTACTGTGTCCGCATGATTAGAACCAGGATCACCAAAGATTGGCACCGGCAATAAACCTAGAATACTATCCCGAAGTTTTTTCTCTTTCAGATATGACTGATAAAAATGTTGTGTACCACCAACGACATTTGCCGATGGAGTAATGGTAACAATATCTTTTTTGCCAATGCTAAACAAATTGATTTGTTTTGAAATCGCAGCTGTTATAAATGCATCATTTGTTTTTCCAAATGCATAATCTCCCGTAAGGCTGGCAGTGAGCCAGCTTGCATGCGAAAATGAGACGGTTGCATTATCTGCATTTGCAGCTTGCAAAAATGGCGAATAAGAAGGATAGAAACTGTGGCTATAACTTACATCAGCCGTAAGTTTTTTTGCAAGTTTAAAATTCACGCCTGCCCCGATGCTTCCGGCAGAAAGATCAGAAGTTGAATCATTCAGAAGTTTGTAAGTCTGGGCGGTAAAATAAATACCGGATTTTAACTGGTAGTTGGCCGCAATTGCCACATACGGAGTTTTTTCTTCTGCACGTTGTCCATAATAACTTGCATTATTGGAATAAACAGCGGCCAATGTTAAGGTAGATTTTGAGGGAACACTATCCGTGGCACTGCTGTCTTTTTGAGCGAAACAAACTCCGCTGCTGAACAAAATGGTGAGGCTTAGAAAAAATGTTTTCATATGGTTTTATTAATGAAGTATTTTAATAATTGGTTTGATAACCGGTTTGATAATTGGTTTGATTTCCGGTACAATTTTTACATTCACCGGAACAGGAACTGGCTGCTTTCTTGACTTTGGAAGCTCTTTAATTTTCTTTTCTTTTTTGTCATCTGTTTTTACGGCAGTTTGAGCAGGAGGAATGGTATCCTGGATTGCAACTAAAAGAGAATGGTTGAAAGAAATATTATTGAGTGGTTTACCATCGCTTGCCATAGATAATTCAGGAAGAATAGCAATAAACAATAAACCGATCAGGCATTTTATGATTGAGTGTTTCATCATTGAATTTTAAAAACAGGTTTTGCAAAATACTGCAAAACCTGTTTTAAGTGTTTACTTAATTTTAATACCAACGCCGGCACTGGTTCTTGTTTTTACTGAAACCGGTTTGATCTTTACTGCATGGGCAGATGCAGTGGTGGCGCGCACTGTGTTTACTGACGTGGTTTTTATCTTTTTACCAGTTTCCTTAACTTTATTTGCTGTCGCATGAGTATTTACGTTTGCACTGGCTTTTGTATTTACATTTGAATGAACATTTGCTGATTCGCTATTCCCATCGTTGCCAGCGGAACTTACTATTTTACCTTTTTCATTTGCTTCAATTTTAACGGCGTTTTTTTCAGAAGCTGTTGCACTTACTTTTTTACCTTTTTCATTGGCATTTTCTGAAATCGATTGTTTTTTTGCGGCTAGCTTTTCATGTTCTTTTTTTATTTCCCCGGAAGATTTTTCCCGCACATTTGCAACGTCATTACTTTGAATATGGGTTTCAGAAGAAACCTTTTCATTACTTGTTACTTTGTTGCTTTCAATGCCTGATTCACTTTTAACCGCATTGTTGCTTTTTACATTTGTCTGAGCAAAAGAAGCAGTTGCTAAAAATAAGGCTGCTGTAAATAATACTGTCGTTTTCATAATTTTTTTTTTTGATTAATAATGATTTACGAGAGCAAACTTAGAAGCCGAAGATGAAGGGAAAATGAAAAATGAAAAAATTTTAGCATCCTTCAGAATATAATTTTGAGAATCTTTATTTGTTTAGTGCGATTTCAATTAACATTTCATTTATTTTTCTAACTGCAATTGCATCTTCTTCACGCGATCTTCTAATTTTTCCGAAGAAAGATCTTCTCTCATACTATCAACTTTTATTGGAAAACAAAACGGGGTTAATCTACGCGGGTAAGTAATAATGATCTTGCTTTTCTGAATTCTTTCAAGCATATCTCTCAATCTTTGTTCTTCCATTTGCTGCTCCATAACTTCATTGTAGGCTTGTCTCAGTAATAAATTATGTGGCTCATACTCAGAGAAAACATTGAACAATAAGGAGGCAGAAGATTGTAAATGCCTTGCTTTTTTCTGTTCTCCCGGAAAGCCTTGAAATATTAAGCCACCAATAACAGCGATGTCGCGAAATTTTCGTTTTGCCATTTCAACGCTATTCAAACTCTTTTGAATATCCTCCAATAAATTTTCAGGAGAGAAAAGCGTGTGTGCATTACCGTTATGCAATGGAATCGGCTGATCACTTAATAATTCAAACCCATAATCATTCATTGCAAATGAAAATGTAATCGGAGTAATAAGGCTGATACGATAAGCAAGAATGGCTGCCATGGCTTCATGCACCAATCTTCCCTCAAAAGGAAAAACAAAAAGATGAAAGCCGTCTTTCGTTTCAATTTGTTCAATTAATAATTCATTTTTCTTTGGAATGTGAGAAAGATATTGTTGTAATTCAAAAAGTGGTTTTAGAATTTCCAGCTCTTCTTCTTTATTATATCCTGAATCTTTATTCTTAAATCCTAAATCCAATCCTGCTTCATCAAATTTCTTTCTAAGCATAAAGCCAAGATTAGCTGAAAGCGGCATTCTCCCTCCCTGCCAGCTTGGTATCATTGATTTTTTTGCATTTGATTTTTTTACAATGCAGGTCATATCTTTTATCATCACAAATTCCAATGTTCGTCCTGCCAATGTAAATACATCGCCGGCATTCATTCTTGCAATAAACCATTCTTCAATAACGCCCACATAACCGCCGCTCAAAAACTTAACTTTCATCATCGGATCGCTTACAATCGTTCCAATATGCATTCTGTGGCGCATTGCAATTCTGCGATTATTTATTTTGTATAATCCATTTATTATTTGTATTTTTTTGTAATCATCATATTGTTGTAATGCAATACCACCGAAGGTTACAAAGTGTAATATTTGTTCCCATTCTTCTTTTGTTATTTCACTATAGCAATAAGTGGATTTTATTTCGTCAAAAATCTTTTCAGGATAAAAGCCATCAGAAATTGCAAGCGTACTTAAATATTGAATAAGCACATCATAACATAAAATGCGAGGTTCACGACTTTCGATCAGTTTATTTTTAGTTGCTTCTTTTAATGCCGCCGCTTCAACTAATTCCAAAGAATGTGTTGGTAAAAAATAAATTTTACTCACTTCTCCGGGACGATGTCCGCTTCTTCCGGCTCTTTGTAAAAAACGCGCTACTCCCTTCGGAGAGCCAACCTGGATAACAGTTTCAACAGGTCGAAAATCTACACCAAGATCAAGACTGGCAGTGCAAACAACCGCTTTTAATTTTCCTGTATGTAAATTTTCTTCCACCCAAAAACGAAGATCCTGTTCGATGCTTCCATGATGTAAAGCGATCCATCCAGCAAGATCAGGACAAGCATTCAGCAAAGCCTGGTACCACATTTCGCTCATTCCCCGTGTATTGATAAAAATAAGTGTTGTCTTACTTTTCAAAATGATTGGAATTACTTTTTCAACAAGCTTAATTCCTAAATGGCCGGCCCAGGGATATTTTTCAATCTCGTCAGGAAAAATAGATTCGATTTGGATTGGTTTATGAATTATAGCAGTAACTGTTTTAAAATCTTTTTGTTTGAAACCCAATTGAGAAAGAGATGAAAGCAGCACTTCCTGCGCCTGTGGTAGATTTCCGATGGTAGCACTGATGCCCCAAACGTTGATGGAAGGCCATTCTTTGTCTTTTTGTCTAAGTCTTTGGCTTTCTGCTTTTATGCCAATCAATCTTGACAATGCCAGCTCAACTTGCACTCCACGTTTGCTTCCAAGCAATTCATGCCATTCATCAACAGCAATAATTTTTAGTGACTTGAAAATATCAGGATAATTTTTTTGCCCTAATAAAAGATGCAGGCTTTCAGGAGTAATGATTAAAACTTCCGGAATTTGTCTTTTTTGTTTTGCCCTGTCACTCAAACTTGTATCGCCGTTTCGTATCCCAACTTTCCAGTTCATTTGTAATTCAGCAATTACTTCTTCCATTGCCCGGCCAATATCTTTTGCAAGAGCACGCAAAGGAGTAATCCATAAAAGTTGCAATCCATTTTTACTTTTTGATTGATACTTTTCAGGATTCTCATTGATAAAGGAAATGATAGAGCCAAGAAAAACAGAAAAAGTTTTTCCGCAACCTGTAGGTGCATTTACCAATCCTGATGTATAATTAATAATGTGTTGCCATGTTTCTTCCTGAAACGTAAATGGAATAAAATCTTTTGCAGCAAGCCATTTACTGATTACCTCGTATCCCTTTGTATTTTTTAATTTCAATTTTTAAAATTTAACTCATAATATGATTTGTTTTCCATAAATTTTCAGCATTTCTTTCAAATCATCGAGCGTATTAATTTCATCCGCAGTTTTATCTTTTCGCCACCGGTTCATTCTCGGAAAACGTAAGGCCACTCCACTTTTGTGGCGATTACTTGCTGCGATCCCTTCAAAGGCAATCTCAAAAACCAGTTGCGGTTTCACAGTTCTGACAGGGCCAAATTTTTCCAAAGAATTTCTTTTGACAAATTGATCTATCTCTGCAAATTCTTTATCTGTCAGTCCCGAATATGCTTTTGTAAAAGTGATCAATTGATCGCCATCTTTTACCGCAAATGTATAATCAGTGTAAAGATTACTTCGCCTTCCGCTTCCTTTTTGAGCATACACCATAACACAATCAATTGTGAGTGGATCGATTTTCCATTTCCACCAATCTCCGCGTTTTCGTCCAACTTTGTAAACAGAATCTTTCCTTTTCAACATTATCCCTTCACTGTTTTTGTCTCTTGATCTTTTTCTGATTTCTGCAAGCTCATCCCATGATTCAAAATTAATTTTTTCGGAAAGCCGAATAGAGTTGCTTTTAAAAGAGGAGATAATTTCTTCAAGTTTCTTTCTTCTTTCCAATAAAGTTTTTTCACGCCAGTCTTCATAATTATATTCCAAAAGATCGTAAGCGAAAAAACTGATCGGAGCTTCCTGCAATTGTTTTTTTGAAATATTTTTTCTTCCGATTCGTGTTTGCAAAACCGCGAAAGGCAAAGGTTTCCCATTAATTGAAGGAATAATCTCTCCATCCAAAACGACTCCATCGGGCAATAAATCTTTTAAAATAAAATATTCCGGAAATTTATCGGTCATCAATTCTTCACCTCTGCTCCACACAAATAATTCGTGGTTTCGTTTGATCATTTGCCCGCGAATTCCATCCCATTTCCATTCTGCCTGCCACAGCTCAGGTTTTCCTAAATTTTCAACTTTGTCATCAATGGCATAAGCAAGATAAAATGGATAAGGCTTTGAAAAATCAGTAACAGAAATGCTTTCGCTTAACAAATCGTTAAAAGAAGTAGTCAATGGATCCCAGTTGCCACTGATTCTATGAGCAATTTCTGAAGGAGAAACATTGAAAACTTTTGACAACGCATTTACAATCGTTTTTTGCGAAACGCCTACACGGAAACTTCCGGTAATTAATTTATTGAACACAAATTTTTCTTCGGGATTCATTTTTTGCCAGCTCTCAACTATGAATTTCTTTTTGATGCTATCATCCTCTTTTTCAAGACTGATAAATTTTTCTAAATAATAGGAAAGACTTTCATTCTGATGCTCCAAAATTTTTGTTTCTGCAAGCAACAAGGCAAGTGTTTCAGAAAAGTCTCCAACAGTATGATGGCATTCACCAAAAAGCCAATCAGGAATATCAATTATTTCTAAACACCATTCACGCATAAGCCTCAGATTCACTGCTCGTCGCGGTCTTCGTCCACCAAATAGTGCAATTACCCAAACTTTATCCGCATCAGGGGCAATAGCGAAATAATCAACAAGACTTTGAAGTTTATCGTTTGTTTTTGTAGAAGAACTCAACTCTGTAATCAGTTCTGCAAAAATTTGCATTCCTGATTTTTCTGTTTTATTTTCTATTTTCTGAAGTTCGTTCATACCTTTTATACTTCTTCGTTTTTGATTTCAAGTGGCGAGTTTGTCTCCTCGTCTTCATAGCCAAATTGAGTTTTTACTTCTGCGGAAAGAGCAATATTTTTCTCATTCAGATATCGGCTAAATGCAGATTGAAAACCATGTGTAACAAAGACTTTTTCAGCGCCCGTTTCTTTCACTGTCATTAATAATGAATTCCAATCTGCATGATCGCTTAAAGCAAATCCTGCATCTACATTTCTTCTTCTTACATTACCTCTAACCTTCATCCAGCCACTGCAAACACCGATTGAGTACGGATAAAACTTTTTCATCCATGAAGTACCTTCGGCTCCAGGTGGAGCAATCACAACTGTTTCTTTTAAAAGTTCTTTTGGAGTTTCTGGTGTGATTCTTACAACCCGATTTAAATCCCAGCCCGCATCAATAAAATTTTGCTGCATATTATAAATTGCTCCATGTGCGTAAATGGTTTGAGTGGTTTCCTTTAAAGCCTGTAACACGCGCTGCGACTTGCCCAAACTATATGCAATTAAAATACTTGCCTTGCCGTTTTCTTTATTTTTACTGATCCAATCGATCATATCGTTATAAATTTCTTGTTGGGGTTTCCAGTTATAAATAGGTAAACCAAAAGTAGATTCAGTAATAAAAACATTACATTTTACCGGCTCAAACTTGCCGCTGATTCCATCATCTTCTGTTTTATAATCACCGCTTATTACCCATACTTCATTCTTATATTCCAATCGTATTTGAGAAGATCCGATAATATGGCCTGCAGGATGAAAAGAAATTTTTACACCACTCAAAAAGATCGTTTCATTCCAATCAAGAGTTTGATAATTATTCTTTCCTAATCTTAATTCCAAAATCGGTTTTGTGAATTTGTGGCACAGGTAAAATTGGTTACCAAAACGGGCATGATCACTGTGGCCGTGGGTTATAACCGCCCTATCAACAGGAAGCCATGGATCAATATAAAAACTTCCAGCTTCGCAAAAAAGCCCTTTGTCTGTAAAAGAAATAAGATTCGGCATAGCAATTAAATTTACAAATAACCTGCCTGATTTATTCTACTGATTTTGTAAAAAAGATTTTATAGTTTCCAATAAACAAGGAAATATGGTGATTTCTATTTCATGAATAATTTATTTTTGCCTAATGATACTTCTCTGGATCAATATTATCAGAAAACCCACTTAAGCATTTCGCTTATTATTTCCCATTCACATTTTTAATTAAATAAATAAACTTTTTTTAAAAAGAAAAAGTTGTTTCTAAAAAATAATTTCAAAACTATTATGAATACGATCATTGAACCATTTAAAATAAAATCTGTCGAGCCAATTTATTTTACAACAAAAGAGCAAAGAATAAAAATTTTAAAAGAGGCTTTCTACAATCCATTTCTAATTAATGCAGATGATGTATTGATTGATTTGCTGACTGATAGCGGCACAAGTGCGATGAGTAGTGCACAATGGGCAGGTATTATGGTAGGCGATGAGTCTTATGCAGGAAGTAAAAGTTTTTTCCATTTTGAAAAAACAATTCAGGAGCTAACGGGAATGCCAATCGTAATTCCAACACATCAGGGAAGAGCCGCAGAAAAAATATTATTTTCTGTTTTAGGAGGAAAAGGAAAATACGTGGTGAGCAATACATTATTTGATACAACACGAGCCAACATTGAGTTTTCCGGTGCAGAAGGAATTGATCTTTTATGTGCCGAGGGAAAAATTCCCTCACTGGAAGCGCCGTTTAAAGGCAACATGGATGTTGATGAATTGAAAAAGGTGATAAAAGAAAAAGGTGGAGAAAATATCCCCGTTTGTATTCTCACCATCACAAATAATTCGGGCGGAGGGCAGCCGGTCAGTATGCAAAATATAAAAGAGGTTAGTTCAATTTGTAAAGAAAATAGTATTCCGTTATTTATTGATGCCTGTCGGTTTGCGGAGAACTGTTATTTTATTAAACTTCGTGAAAAAGAGTATTTTAATTTTTCTGTTGAAGAAATTGCACATGAATTATTTTCTTATGCTGATGGTTGTACCATGAGTGCAAAAAAAGATGCATTTGCAAATATTGGCGGTTTTATTGCTTTGCGAAATGAAGAGCTGGCAGTACAATGTCGCAATTTATTGATTATTACCGAAGGCTTCACAACCTATGGCGGTCTTGCTGGCAGAGATCTTGAAGCAATATCAATTGGATTGAAAGAAGTTCTAGACGAGAATTATTTGCAATACCGGGTTCGAAGTATTGAATATCTTAGTGAGAAATTAATTGCAGCAAATGTACCTATGATTCGTCCTGCAGGAGGTCATGCAGTTTATCTTGATGCAAAAGAAATGCTTTCTCATATTCCATCAGAACAATATCCGGGACAGGCGCTGGTAGCGGCTTTGTATATTGAAGGTGGAGTGAGAGGTGTTGAAATTGGTTCATTGATGTTTGGAAAATATGATGAAAATGGAAAATTAATTCCAGCAATGATGGAACTTGTTAGATTGGCAATACCAAGAAGAGTTTATACGCAAAGTCATATTGATTATGTGGCGGAAGTAATCATTGAAGTCTATAAAAGCCGCAAAAAAATTAAAGGATTGCAAATAGAATATGAAGCGCCTGCGTTGCGACACTTTACAGTACGAATGAAAGAAATTGAATAAATCAACTTTAAAGCAATGAGAAAAATAATTTTAAAATCGTCAGCAGTATGTATGTTCCTTCTTGGATTGGTTTCGTTATTTATGACCACTTCAATCATTTTTGATTTGTTTCAAATCAGAAAAATCGAAGGGCATTATGTCCCTTTTATTGTTTATGTCAATCTTATTTGCGCTGTCATTTATTTGATCTCGGTTTACGGATTTCTAAAAGAAAAAAAGTCAACAACTACTTATTTATTTATCGCCAGTTTTATTCTCGTTATCGCGTTTATTGCTTTTCTTATCTACATTTCGAAAGGAGGAGTGTATGAAGCCAAAACTGTGAAAGCTATGTCTGTAAGGATTTTAATTACAATTGCCTTTACCGGAATTTCATGGAATCATCTGTCCAGAAAAGGAAAAGTCATTTTATAATTATTGACTAATTTGCTGCATGCCTGTTGAAAGAATTGATATAGATTATTTTTTAAACCTGTCCGTAAAATTTCCCGTTCTTGATGTAAGAAGTCCTGCAGAATACAAGCATGCCCGTATTCCCGGTGCTTATTCTGTTCCTATATTTTCTGATGAGGAAAGAAAAATAATAGGAACGGCTTACACTAAAGAAAGCCGGCAAATTGCAGTAGATCACGGACTTAAATTTTTTTCGGAAAGAATGAAAAATATTCATGAAGAGGTTAAGAATATTATCAACGAATTAAAAAATAAGAATGGTATTCCCGTAAATACTTTCCTGGTTCATTGCTGGCGAGGCGGAATGCGCAGTGATGCTGTTGCATGGCTTTTGAATCTTTATGGTTATAAAATTTTTGTTTTGAAAGGTGGATATAAAGCCTTCAGAAGATGGGCGCTGATACAGTTTGAAAAAGAATATTTATTAAAAGTTTTGGGCGGATTTACAGGTTCCGGTAAAACAGAAGTACTAAGGGAATTAAAGAAAAGAGGTAAAACAGTTATTGATTTGGAAGGGCTAGCAAATCATAAGGGATCCGCGTTTGGTTCATTGGGAGGAAATCCGCAGCCATCTCATGAAATGTTCGAAAACTTACTGGCAATTGAATTATGGAAAATAGAAATGGAATATAACGGTGATGTACAAACGAAAAATGAAATATGGATCGAAGATGAGAGCGTTCATATCGGCAGAGTAGGGATTCCGAAAATTTTCTGGCTACAAATGCGGGAAAGCCCATTGTTTTTTTTAGACATACCTTTCGAAGAAAGAGTAAAATATATTTCAAAGCATTATGGAAAATTTGAAAAGCAGGAATTGATTGAATGTATTTTAAAAATACAAAAAAGATTAGGTGGCTTGAATACAAAAAATGCCATACAACTTTTAAAAGAAGGAAACTTTGTTTCTGCCTTTTCCATTTTATTAAAATATTATGATAAGATGTATACTGAAAGTTTGCATAACCGGCAAGGCATTGATAGGTTATTAAATAAAATCTTATGTGATAAAGTGGAGGCTGAAAACGCAATTCACTTAATTGATCAATAATCATTTATTTTTGAAATGATTTATAAAAGCCGCTTATACAATTTTGAAATTTCAGCAAAACATCACGAAGAAAACAATTAAAATAAAATGGAGTGTGAAGCTCATTTTGATTGTTTTTCTTTTCCCGATAAAAGTTGTTTCACAGGATATTTCGGGAGTCTGGACTGGGCATATTTATAATGACACTACACAAAAAAACATTCATTATGAACTTGCAATAAATGAGACTGACGGCAAAGCCAGCGGCTACTCTCACACAACTTTTGTTTCTGACACGGCCAAAAGTGTTGGAGTAAAAACTGTAAAAATCAAAATCAAAAATAACCGGATTGAAGTTGTTGATGACAAATTTATTTATAATAATTTCCCTACCCCTCCTCCTTCCGGTGTAAAAATGTATTCATTTCTGACCCTTTCAGAAAATGACAGCACGGATGTTTTAAGCGGGAACTGGATGACAAATTCGACTAAGATTTACAACTCAGTTACCGGAACTATTTTTCTTGAAAAGAAAAAAGTTAAACCGGAGGAAACTGTCATTGTAACCAAATTAATTCAACTTGGCCTTGGCGATCAACTTGCATTTCTACCTCCGTCAATTGCTTCGCGGAATCTGATCGCAATAAATGCAAAACCTAATCCGCAAAAAATAATCCCTGACAATGTAACAACTAATGTATCAAAGTCAGAGGAAGCAGTTAAAAAACCACAGGAAGCTTCAAGTAATGAAAAACAAAATGAAAATATTTCAAAGGCTGAAGATGAAAATAAAAACCAGAGAACAATAACTGAAAATCCAAAGACAAAAGCACCGGCCGGGATTGCGAAAATAGAAGAACCACAAATTGCAGCACAAAAGAAAAATGAATTAGCTCTAAACGAAACTCATAAAGAACAATCAAAAATTCAACAAGATTCTCCTAAACAAGAACCACAACAAACTTTCGAATCAAAAAAAGCTGAATCAGACAAAACCGCAGAAGTAAAGAAAAATGAAAAAAGCCTTAACGAGAATGAAAAAAAACCAGCTAAAGAAATAAACGTTTCGTCTGAAAAGCAATCACCATCAATAGTTCAACAGAATAAAGAAAATATTTACAAGGCTGGAGAAATAAATAAAAATCAAATAGCAAGTAACGGGTTTCCCAAAAATAATGAAGCAAATGCAACTGTAGAACCAATTAAAAAAGAACAACAAAGTTCTTCCGAAGAAAAAAAGGAGGATTCTTCAAAAGCGGAAAATCAAAATAAAAATGAAGTGGTTAATAATGAAAATAAAAGTGCTCGCGCTACTCCACCTCCCGCTGCAGAAATTTCCAAACGTGAAATACAGACGATCCGAACAGTTGATATTGTTTCAAAAGACAGTCTTCAATTTTCGCTTTATGATAATGGAACCGTCGATGGAGATACGGTTACCGTATTAATTAATGGAAAAGTAGTGATGCCGCGTGTTGGTTTGTTGGAAAGAGCCATCAATAAAACCATTTATCTCACTCCAGAAATGGGCGATTCAATATCCGTGGTGATGTATGCTGAGAATTTAGGAAGCATTCCGCCAAATACGGGATTATTGGTGATTCGCGACGAAAACAAAATTTACGAAATTCGTTTTAGCGGCGACCTTCAAAAAAATTCAGCAATAATTTTAGTACGAAAAAAGAAAACATAATTGGAAAATTCAAACGATAAAGAGAAAACAAAACTTACCCAATTTTCTCGCGGCGCTGGTTGTGGTTGTAAAATTGCTCCCGCAGTTTTAGAAGAAATCCTTCATTCACAATTTACATTTCCTGATAAAAATTTATTGGTTGGCAATAGCAGTAATGATGATGCGGCAGTCTATGATCTTGGCAATGGAAATGCTTTAATTTCTACAACAGATTTCTTTATGCCCATCGTAGATGATGCATTTGATTTCGGACAAATCGCTTCGGCGAATGCAATCAGTGATATTTATGCAATGGGCGGAAAACCAATACTGGCGATAGCTTTGCTTGGATGGCCGGTGGAAAAATTACCTGCTTCTCTAGCAAAGGATGTGATGGAAGGAGCAAGAAAAATTTGCGCAAAAGCAGGGATAACTTTGGCCGGAGGCCATAGCATTGATTCAGCTGAACCATTTTTTGGTTTATCAGTAAACGGACTTGTTCCTATCGATAACCTTAAAAAAAATAACACGGCACATGAAGGTGATTTACTCTTTTTAACGAAGCCGATTGGTGTAGGAATTTTGTCTACTGCGCAAAAAAGAAATGTTTTAAAGGAAGAAGATTTAATTGTTTTAATCGACCAGCTTACTTCACTAAATTCTGTAGGAGAAGAACTCGGAAAAATAAAAGGAGTTTCTGCAATGACAGATACAACTGGCTTTGGGCTTGCAGGACATTTAATTGAAATGGCGGAAGGAAGCAATTTGTCTGCGGAAATTCATTACTCACGCATACGCATAACCGAAAATGTAAAGTCATATCTTTCCCAAAGAATTGTGCCTGACGCAACTTACAGAAACTGGAACAGCTATAGCAAAAAAATAAGTTTTGGAAAAGGTGTGAATGTAATGGAAGCATTTTCAATTTTACCAGATCCGCAAACAAATGGAGGATTATTAATTGCAGTAAATCTTCGTTCAGTTAATGAAGTACAGGAAGTTTTGCATCAAAATGGATTGGGAGAATTTGCAGAGTCAATTGGAAAATTTATTTCAAAAGATGAAAAAATAATTCATGTAATTGAATAAAATTGAATTTTAAGATAAGATGAACTGGATCATATTAATAATCGCTGGGTTTTTTGAAGTAGGTTTTGCAACCTGCCTTGGAAAAGCCAAAGAAACATCAGGAACAACAGCCGTTTTGTGGATCGTTGGATTTTTTATTTGCCTTTCTTTAAGTATGTTTTTGTTATATCGTGCTACACAAACTTTGCCCATCGGAACCGCCTATGCCGTTTGGACCGGCGTTGGTGCGATAGGCACTGTTATTGTAGGAATCTTAATTTTTAAAGAGCCGACTGATTTCTGGAGATTGTTTTTTCTTACAACCTTGATAGCTTCCATCGTTGGATTGAAGTTCGCTTCGCATTAGAAATTTCAAAAACACGTAAAGAAAAAAAATCGAATCTTTTGCCTAAACAAATCCATCAATAATCGCTGCCAGTTTTTTATCTTTTTCTGTAACGATATCTCCTGCATCATGCGTTGAAAGCCAAATCTCTAGCTGGTTATATTCGTTTGTCCATTTTGGATGATGATCCATTTTTTCTGCAGCCAAAGCAACGCGTGTCATGAATGAAAATGCTTCTGAGAAATTTTTAAACTTAAATTTTCTATAGAGCTTATTGCCTTTTTCTTCCCACATAAATTTTGATTTAATTTTTAAAAAACAAGATGCTGTTTATTTTTAATTTTCTCATTCGTCAGTTCCACTACCATTTGCACAGAGGGAATTGTTTTAATTGAATTGATAAAAATATTTACCTCCTCATCTTTCATAATATCATCTTTCATCAACCACAAAAAATCAAGATGTTTAAACTCGGGCAAAAGATATTCACCATCATCTTCATTGTTGTACAAATAATGTTTTATCGTTCCAGCCTGTTGCCCATATTGATAGATAGGAAAAAAATAATTACGCATTTTTTTGTTCAAATGAATTTCAATGCTGTTATTGATCCTAAAATCAAAATTGAGAATCTGGTTGAGATGCCAGCATAAACGATATTGTTCAATAGACGCTACAATGCCTAACAGTCGCGTGTTTTCGAAAAAATCTTCCAGCATGGCTTCATTGTCAAAACGCAGTTTCATTTAGTGACATTTTTAAAAAATAACATCAAAGCTCTTCTTATCATTTCCACGCATTACCGTAACTCTTGCAGAATCACCTTTTTTAAATTTACTCAAAGTCTCCATATAATTGTTAATATCAGTTACATTAAAATCTCCAAGTTTTGTGATCACATCCCCAGCCATCATTCCAATTTTCTGCGCATTTTTTCCATCGATGATTTCATCAACTCTTACACCCGATCCCGAGAAAGTGTAATCAGGCATAAATCCTAAAGTAACCGTAAAATGTGCCATCGACATTTGTGGTTCTTTTGTTTTTGAAAAAGAAAGTTTTTCTTTCTTGTTTGTTTCTTTTAAAACATTTTCAACATATTCGATTACTCTGAATTCGCCCGCAAAATTAATTTTATCTGCATCATCTGTTGGTTTATGATAATCTTTATGAACTCCTGTAAAGAAAAATAAAACAGGAATATTTTTCATATAAAAAGAAGTGTGATCACTTGGGCCAACGCCACTGGAATCAAATTTTATATTCAGCCATTTTGTTTTTTCAGGCAAGATTTTTTCCCATGTAGGAGAAGTACCAAATCCGCCGATCGTCAATAAGTGCGATGTATCATTTAATCTTCCAATCATGTCAAAATTCATCATATAATTTATCTGATCCAGTGGAACAACAGAATTTTCGGCAAAATATTTTGAACCATACAAACCTTCTTCTTCCCCTGAAAAACAGATGAATAAATAATTATTATTTTTAAGTTTGGAGCTTTTTAAAAATTTCGCCAGTTCTAATACAGCAACGGTTCCACTGGCATTATCATCAGCGCCATTAAAAATTTCCCCTTTGCTTCCCCCACTCAAACCTTCATCTTCTCCATGACCAAGATGATCATAATGAGCTCCTAAAACTATCGTATACGGAGCGCTATTATCGATAAAGCCAATAACATTATGTCCGGTTTGAGATTTATCGGCCAGTTCAACCTTCAAATCGATATTAAGGTTGGCGGAATTATCTGTAAGAAATCTTTTTTCCGCATTTTTATAAAGAAAAACAACTGGAATTTTCAGTCCTGGGGTTTTCGATTTTCCATCAAAATTGAAGTCTGCAATTTCTTTTCCCGAATTATAAACAATCAGAGCAGATGCGCCTTTCCTGGCAAATTCTATTGCTTTGCTTCTTATAGCCTCTTTTAAATCGAAGTGAGGGTTATTATTATTTTCTTCAATGGTTTCTTTAACATCCCAAAACCAGGGCATATTCTTTTCTTTGAAAGCAGGAGAAGCATCCGCTTTAACAGAACTGTTGCTGCTGAAGATAAACGGGAAAAAGTCTTTTTCACTTAAAGCGGTATCATTAATTATCAAATGTGTTGAAGGAAGAACTTGTTTTCCTTCATCGATCTGAAATGTTTGTATAAAAGAATGATCATTTCCTTTCGGTATCAATCCTGCTTTTTCAAACTGCTTCGATAAATATTCATACGCTAATTTTTCGCCCTCTGTTCCGGTCCTTCGTCCTTCCATTTGATCACTTGCCAAATAAGTTACTTCTGTTTTTAAATTCTCAATAACTGCCTTATCAGTTTTGCTAAGCCGTTGTGCGGTTAATGTTTGTGAAACAAGAATCAATAAAAGAAAAATATTTTTCATAAGGTGCACTTATTTTAAGCACAAATTTAAGAGGAATATATTAGTGAAGGTTATGATAAATTTTTCTGTTACTTGTGTGTTTCCTGATTTCGTAAAACTTTTTTGAGAACTCCAAATTACTTTTGCCGATTATCATAAACAATTTGAGCCACCAGTTAAATATTGCTTTAGTAGGAAATCCGAATAGCGGAAAAAGTTCGCTTTTTAATTCACTTACAGGGCTAAATCAAAAAGTTGGAAATTTTCCCGGAGTTACTGTTGATAAAAAAACAGGAGTTTCAAGAATTTCTGAAAATCTTTCTGCCAGAGTTATTGATCTTCCAGGAACATACAGTCTTTATCCAAAAAGAAATGACGAATGGGTTGCTTATAAAGTTTTACTGGAACAGGATCCGAATGTAAAAGCAGACATGATCGTGCTCGTTGCCGACGCAAGTAATTTAAAAAGAAATCTCCTTTTCTGTTCTCAGATTATTGACCTGAAACGCCCTGTCATCATAGCTTTAACTATGATGGACATCGCAAGGAAAAATAATATACAGGTTGATGTTGCAGGTTTGGAACGCGAATTGGGAGTTTTGGTTATTCCCGTTAATCCACGAAAAAACAAAGGCATTCAGCAATTAAAAAAAGCGATTGAACATACGGCAGAAAATCTTTATTTTTTGCCCGAAAGGGATTTTATTGATGTGGAACCAATGGCTCCTGAAGCCATTAAAAAAATTAGAAATATTTTTCCCGAAGTGAGTGATTATCGTGCGATTCATTACCTGATCAATCATGAAAATTTTTCATTGAATGATCAGACACAGGACGATATTGAGAACATCGAAATAGCTACAAAATTTAATCCTTCAAAAACTCAGGCAGAAGAGATTTTGCAACGATATGGAAAAATAAAAACCATCATGAAGCAAACTGTTGTGGAAGCCGATCCGCTGCAGAAAGCTTTGTTCACTCAAAAGTTAGATGATATTTTATTGCATAGGACCTGGGGATATTTGATCCTGATGGCTGTGCTCTTTTTATTGTTTCAAAGCATTTTTGTTATCGCTCAATTTCCTATGAATGCAATAGAATGGACTTTTGCGCAGGCAGGTGGTTGGCTTGGACAAGTTCTTCCTTCTGGTTGGTTTACCGATCTTTTTATTAATGGAATTATTGCCGGATTAAGTGGCATCATTGTTTTCGTTCCGCAAATAATGATCTTATTTGGACTCATTACCCTTTTGGAAGACACCGGTTACATGGCAAGAATCAGTTTTCTTACTGATAAAATTATGCGCAAAGCGGGACTAAATGGAAAGAGTGTAATGCCGATGGTTAGCGGGCTCGCCTGCGCAGTGCCCGCGATCATGAGCGCAAGAAGCATCGAAAATAAAAAGGAAAGATTATTAACGATCATGTGTACGCCGCTGATGAGTTGTAGCGCCAGGCTCCCGGTTTATACGGTGCTGATCGCTTTGGTGATTCCACATAAAATGTATTTAGGATTTATCAGCTTGCAAGGTCTTGTGATGATGCTGATGTATTTTTTAGGAACATTCATGGCATTACTTGCAGCCTATGTAATGAAGTGGTTTATTAAAAGCAAAGAAAAAAGCTTTTTTATACTTGAACTTCCTGCATATCGTGGGCCGCGTTGGAAAAATATTATTTCAACGATGATAGAACGAGCAAGAATTTTTGTGTTTGAAGCAGGAAAAGTTATCATGGTAATAAGTTTGCTGCTGTGGGTTTTGAGCACTTTTGGCCCCGCGAAAAAAATGCATGCAGTAACAGAAAAATACGCAACGCTGATACAGCAAAATCCTTTACAGGAAAAGGAATATCAGAAATTGGAAAGTACAGAGCATCTTCAAAATTCTTATGCGGGAATTTTGGGAAAAACCATTGAACCGGTTATTCGCCCACTTGGCTATGACTGGAAGATTGGCATCGCGCTTATTACTTCTTTTGCCGCCCGTGAAGTGTTCGTTGGAACCATGGCAACATTATATAGTGTTGGTGATGATGCAGATGAAAACAATGCAACATTACGTCAAAAAATGAGCGCTGCCACCTGGCCTAATGGCGAAAAAGTTTATACTCTGGCAGCCGGGTTATCACTTCTTGTTTTTTATGCGCTTGCAATGCAATGTATGAGCACACTTGCGGTTGTAAAGCGCGAAACACATACATGGAAATGGCCAATAATTATGCTTCTTTACATGACAGGGCTCGCTTATATAATGAGTTTCATCACTTATCATCTTTTCAGATAAAGAATCCTTTTTTGAAAACAGAATACTTATTATTTCGCTTTCTAAAGAGAAAATGAAAGTAGATTGTGACAATTCTAAAAAAGGAAAAGCAATTTATTTCTTCTTCACTCAGAAATTTCCTTTCGTAATATTTTAAATCCCGATTCAAATTAACAGATAATAGTAACTTGGTTTCTTATAAAACTATATTCGATGGATACAAGTGAATTGCCCCGCAAAGTTGTCAATCATCTTTTGAAAAATGATCAGTTCAGTAAATGGCTGGGAATAGAAATTTTAGAGATAGACGAAGGACATAGTAAAATTAAGATGACAATCAGAAGTGAAATGATCAATGGCTTTGGAATTGTACATGGCGGAATCACGTTTTCACTTGCTGACAGTGCGTTTGCGTTTGCCTGCAACAGCCGTAACAATTTATCTGTTGCTCTCGACACTTCTATTAATTTTACAAAACCAGCTTTGGCAGACGACACTTTAATTGCAGAAGCAAAAGAAATTCACAATGGAAGTTCAACAGCTCTTTATCAAATTTCAATTACGAACCAACATGGTAATTTGATCGCAGTTTTCAAAGGAGTTTGTTTCAGAATGAACCGAAATCTTATCTGATTATACATTCATTTACTTATAAAAAAAGAAAATGATCTATCAATATAAAAATCACATTCCTGTAATTCATGAATCTTCTTTTATTCATCCTCAATCCGCAATAACCGGAAATGTAATTATTGGAAAAAATGTTTACATCGGACCCGGTGCTGCGCTTCGTGGCGATTTTGGAAAAATAATTATTGAAGATGGTTGCAACGTCCAGGAAAATTGTACTATCCACATGTTTCCGGGAGTAACTGTTTTATTAAAAGAAAATGCGCACATCGGTCATGGCGCTATCATTCATGGAGCAACGATTGGAAAGAATTGCCTGATAGGAATGAATGCAGTAATTATGGATAATGTTATTTTAGAAGATGAATGTATCGTAGGCGCTTTGAGTTTTGTAAAAGCAGATCAGCGTATTCCGTCAAGAAGTCTAATAGTTGGAAATCCTGCGAAAATTATCAAAGAAATTTCTGACGAAATGATTGCATGGAAAAGTGAAGGAACAAAAATTTATCAGGAGTTAGCGGAGAGTATGAAAAAAGAATGGAAAGCTTGCGAGCCCTTGCGGGAAGTAAAAAACGAAAACGGTAAAAATGATGTTGATTATAAACCATGGAATGAAACCAAGAAATAATCTCTTCTTTTTTTTGTTATGAATTTACTTTACCTTGTTAACCCTTTTCCATACTATTTTTCCGCCTGTAATTTCATTATGAAAACCAATCATTTTCCCATCTCCTTTTCCGGTAAATCCTCCATCTGGATAACCTAAAAATTACACGCGCTATCAAATACAATGTTGAATTTATCGCAACATCCAGCTACCAGTTAATAAACCGGTTTCCCTTTATAATCATAACGGGTAGATCCGAAGCCATTGTTTTAATTTTTGCTTCTAGACACAAGGGCAGGTCTTTTGTGCCTTTTTCCTTTTATTTGATGCACAGGAGAACAAAAATAAAACACTGACAAAAGTTATTGCCCTGATCATTTTTTTTCGTGTAACATTACAAAAACATTTCCTAAAAAAAACTTTGCGAAATTTACCGGATGGAAAAATCAAATTTTATAGACTTAATCAAAATATTTTGCAGAAGCGGACATGGCGGAGCAGGAAGTCGTCATTTTTTGCGCAATAAACTTACAGCTTTCGGGGGCCCTGATGGAGGTGATGGAGGACGGGGGGCGCATATCATTTTGCGTGGCAATAAAAATCTTTGGACACTTTTACATCTGCGTTATTACAAAAATATTTTTGCAGAAAATGGTGAGAACGGCAGTAAAAATAATTGCACCGGCCATGATGGAAAAGACATCATTATTGATGTGCCTCTTGGTACGATTGCAACAGTTGAAGAAGATGGAAAGCAAATAGAAATTCTTGAAGACGGAGAACAAAAAATATTATTAAAAGGAGGTCGGGGCGGATTAGGAAATTCTCATTTTGCAACTCCAACTAACCAGGCACCTCAACATTCACAACCAGGGGAGTCGGGTGAAGAAAGTTTTGTGATATTAGAGCTGAAAGTGCTTGCCGATGTAGGTTTGGTAGGATTTCCAAATGCAGGAAAATCAACTTTGCTTTCAGTAATTACCGCCGCAAAACCAAAGATTGCAGATTATGCTTTTACAACAATAACACCCCAACTTGGCATTGTGTCTTATCGCGATAATAAAAGTTTTTGTGTAGCAGATCTGCCAGGAATTATTGAAGGAGCCGCTGAAGGAAAAGGCCTTGGGCACAGGTTTTTAAGACATATCGAACGAAATCCTGTTTTGCTTTTTGTGATTCCGGCTGACAGTAAAGATCATGTCGAAGAGTTTAAAATTTTGCAAAACGAATTGAAAGAATACAATCCTGAATTGCTGGACAAAAAGTTTCTGATTGCTATCAGCAAAAGTGATTTGCTTGATGATGAATTGAAGGAAGCGATCGAAAAAGAATTACCTAAAAAAGTTCCACACATTTTTATTTCATCCGTTACCAATAAAGGTTTGGGCGAATTAAAGGACATGTTATGGAATGCTTTAAACTCATAATTAAAAAAAGAATTTTATTCACGAATTACACAAATTAATGAGTCGAAAAATTTTATTTTTGATCAACCCTATTTCCGGAACTCAAAACAAATTGCATTTAGAAGAAACGATTATTCGTAAGTGCAAAGAAAAAAATCTTTCTTTTGAAATTTTATTTACTTCTAAAGATGGAGAATATTCTTTTTTGCATGATAAAATTATCAATGAAACCATTACAGATATTGCCATTTGTGGCGGTGATGGAAGTTTGTCACCAATAATTTGTTCAGTATTAAAACTTCCCGTAAATATTGGGATCATTCCGCTTGGTTCAGGAAACGGCCTTGCACGAACAGCGGGAATTCCAAACTCTGTTGATAAAGCGATCGATATAATTTTTGCAGGAAAATCAATCTGTACAGACGTTTTTCTGATTAACGGAAAAATGAGTGTTCACGTTTGTGGTTTGGGATTTGATGCAAAAGTGGCACATGATTTTTCGGAAGGAAAAACACGCGGACTTCATGCTTATACAAAGATTGCAATAAAGAATTTTCTTTCTGCAGAAACATATCCTTTTACAATTGAAGTGGGTGAAAAGAAAATAAATGTAGATGCATTTTTTATTTGCATTGCCAACAGCAATCAATTCGGAAATAATTTTAAAGTAGCTCCAAAGGCCAGCATTTGCGATGGTCTGCTTGATATTGTTGTTTTGCAAAAAACTAATAAAGCCGCGGCTGTTTTATCTTTTGCCCAACAAATTATTTCAGGAAAAACCAGTCATTTTTTTGAAAAAGATTTTAATAAGAAAACCATTCTTTATTTTCAAACCCAAAAAATAAAAATAGAAAATCCACAACTTGCGCATCTGCATATTGATGGTGATCCTGCAGAAACAAGCAAAGAATTTTTGATTGAAATTTTGCCCTCAGCCTACATGCTAATTGTACCCTAACCCAAATTATAAATTGGCATTATTTCTTCCTCAATGAATTACAACAGGAATTAGATTCAACTTTCCTTTAACGATTATAAATTAATTCTATCCACTTTATCCGATCTATTTATTAATTTTTTTGACAATTAGATTTAATTCAATATGTGAATATCTAGTTGATTTTATCACAAAATATTTTGAAAAAATTTTAATCTCATTCAATATATTTGTTTATGCACTGCGATGAAAATTATGAGAAGCTGCTTGAAGAATTAATTGCAAACGCACTGAAAGAAGATGTGGGAGATGGTGATCATTCAACACTTTCCTGCATAGATGAAAATAAAAATGGGAAAGCAATCTTAAAAATTAAGGATGAAGGAATTTTAGCAGGCGTAGATGTGGCTGAAAAAATTTTTTCTTTTCTTGACCCTTCTGCTGTTTTTAAAAAATTTAAAAACGATGGGGAAGAGATGCATTTCCGCGAAGTTGCTTTTGAAGTAAGTGCAAAGGTTCATACGATTCTTAAATGTGAAAGATTGGTGTTGAATTGTATGCAACGAATGAGCGGAATTGCAACTCTTACAAAAATATATAACGACAAATTAAAAGGATATCACACAAAATTGCTAGACACAAGAAAGACGACTCCCAATTTTCGTTTGCTGGAAAAAGAAGCGGTAAGAATAGGTGGTGGAGTAAATCATCGTTTTGGTCTATATGATATGATCATGTTGAAAGATAATCATATTGATTATTGCGGTGGAATTGAAAACGCGGTTAACAAAGCATGGAAATATGTTCAGGAGAAAAAAAGGGGATTGAAAATAGAAGTGGAAGCAAGAACCATTGAAGATGTGAAAAAAGCAGTTCAGGCAGGAAAAATAAACCGCATTATGCTCGATAATTTTTCGCCGGAAAAAATAAAAGAGGCGTTAAAATTTATTGACGGGAAATATGAGACAGAAGCCAGTGGGGGAATTACATTAGAAAATATTGAAAGTTTCGCTGCTACCGGTGTCGATTATATTTCAAGTGGTTCGATTATTCACCAGGCAAAAAGTTTGGATTTGAGTTTAAAAGCAGAATTACAACAATAAAATGCCGAAGAAAAAGTTATATAATAGTGACGGAATTGTTTATTCGACTGCAGAAAATTTTAATTTTTCCAAACAGGAAGAAACAAAAAATTATTTAGCACCAAATGAACAATTATTAAAGGTCGTTCTTGATAAAAAACACCGTGCAGGAAAAGTAGTTTCTATTATAAAAGGTTTTTCTATGAAAGACGATGAAATTGAATCTGTCGCGAAAAAATTAAAAGTTTTTTGTGGAAGCGGAGGCTCAGTAAAAGATGATGAAATCATTATCCAGGGTGATCACCGCGAAAAAATTTTGCAATGGCTTTTGAAAAATAATTTTACCAAATCCAGGAAAATTTAATTTATTTGATTCACCAGTTTTAATAACTTTATCATAACCTAAAACACATGATCTCTAAAATATCCGAAGGAGTTACCGTCAGTGTTGAAACATTCTATCAACCTGAATACAGCAATCCCGCGAACAGCGAATATATGTTTGCTTACCGCATCACACTTGAAAATCATAACACATTTCCTGTGCAGTTATTAAGAAGACACTGGTACATTTTTGATAGCACTACAGAGCATCGCGAAGTAGAAGGCGAAGGCGTTATCGGCATTCAGCCAGTTATCAATTCAGGAGAAAAATACCAATACGTAAGTGGCTGCAATTTGCGTAGCGAAATGGGGAAAATGCATGGAATGTATTTTATGGAAAACCGCTACAACAGAAGAACTTTCATGATTAACATTCCTGGATTTGAAATGGTGGTTCCGTTCAAGTTGAACTAGATTCTCGGCTTGTATTTTGACTTTGAATAAATTTCCCTTGTATCCATTTTCATTAATGTTGCAAGAGAAGTTTCAGGATTTTTTTCCATAAATTTTTTCACGATCTGCAAACCTGAAAAGGTTCCGATATTTCCCGGTGAATCTTCTCCGAGCTCTTGTGTCTTCGGCCCTTCACCAATATAGTTTTGAACAATATTCTGATCACTTTTATTCAGCAGATCATTATTCAGGAAGAAATCCCAAATAACTGCTTCGTTTTTATAACAAGCTTCCATTTGTTTTTTTGTATAACCGATGCATTCAAATTCAGGAGTGTAAGGCAAAAATTTTGTAAGTAAAAACATTCTTCTTCCTTTTTCTACAATTTGCTCTATCAAAGGCCTTCCAATACTTTTTTCGGGAAACAAATCATCTACAATATTTCTCATGCAGTTAACAGGAATGTGCTTCTTATCAAAATTGTTCGAGAGATATTCCGGGTATTGCTCCAGTCCTTCTTCACTTTTGTAAAATGAAAAATCTTTCCCCATATGAAGCTGTAATCCAATGCCTAAACTTTTTGCAGTAAGTACATCTCCCTGAACGCCAAATGAGGTTTCAAAATTTGCATTTATAGGACCAATAAAAGTGATTACCGATTCCGGAATTTTATAATCATGAAAATAATATTTTACAAATTGTAAACCTTGTTTGATGGCATCTGTTTCTTTGGAAAAATTTTTATACAGCAAATCAGATGAATCTTTCAGAGGTTTGTAATCATGAATAAACATGCGCACAGCCTGATCCTGAGCATTGTTAGGAATTAATAAACTATCCAAATCCAATCCCAAAATATTGGCAGTATAGAGAGGAAAAAAATCAGGATATTTTTGCAAAATCGATCTCATTGATTCGGCAACTTTCATTGTATCGATAGCAAAAAAATCTTTCTCAAATCTTTTTGTTTCAAGATTTATTTTAATTGATGAAACATCAGGAATATTCTTATTGCTTTTGCAGGAAAAAAAAATAAGGGCAGTAAATAATGGAAATAAATGTTTTCTCATACCCCAAATAAAAGCAAAAAAATATAGAGAAGATTGTTAAATGAAAAATTATTGAATATTTTATTCTACTTAATTTTACAATATGAAAATTTTCCTTGCCCAGCAAAATTATCACATAGGTAATTTTGAAAAGAACGTAAATAAAATAATTGAGGCGATCAAAATTGCTAAAAGCAACAATGCGGACCTGATTGTCTTTAGTGAAATGAGTGTTTGCGGATATCCTGCACGCGATTTTTTAGATTTTAAGGACTTTATCGACAAGTGTTATGAGAGTATTGAGAAAATAAAACAATATGCGGATATGATCGGTGTCATTATTGGATCGCCGGATAGAAATTTGGTTAGAGAAGGAAAAGATCTTTTTAATGCTGCATTTTTTCTTTATGAAAAAGAAATAAAAAGTGTGGCGCATAAGACGTGTTTGCCTAATTACGATGTGTTTGATGAATACCGATATTTTGAACCGGCATTCAATTGGAATACGATTGAATTCAAAGGAAAAAGAATTGCCCTTACGATTTGTGAAGATATCTGGAACCTTGGTGACAACCCGCTTTACAGAATTTGTCCTATGGATATTTTAATGAAACAGGAACCTGATCTGATGATTAATATTTCTGCTTCTCCATTTGATTATACACATGCTGAAGATAGAAAAGCTACCGTAAAAGCAAATGTTCTGAAGTACAAAATTCCACTGATCTATTGTAACGCAGTTGGCAGCCAGACAGAAATTATTTTTGACGGAATTTCGTTATGCTTTGATAAAGACGCCAACCTATGCGAGGAACTTTCTCAGTTCGGGGAAGAGATCAAAGAAGTGATTTTGAATGATGATGGCACTTTTGATTCACCGGTTATTGTTCCTTCAATTGCAGTCCCAAACAGGCTTTTAGAACCTTTGCGTTTTATTCCTGAATTAAATATTTCCCAGGTTTATGATGCTATCATTTTAGGAATACGTGATTATTTTTCAAAGATGGGATTTTCAAAAGCCATCATCGGAAGCAGCGGTGGCGTTGACAGTGCAGTAACAATCGCTTTAGCGTGTGCGGCTCTGGGAAAAGAAAATGTACGAGCCGTTTTAATGCCTTCTGAATATTCCACTTCTCATTCTGTTTCTGATGCCGAGCAACTCAGTAAAAACCTCGAAAATCAATATGATATTGTTCCGATAAAAAATATTTACAACCAGTTTCTGCATGAATTGAAACCAATTTTTAAAGATCTTCCATTTAGTATTGCAGAAGAAAATATTCAGGCCAGAACAAGAGGAAATGTGCTGATGGCTGTTGCAAATAAATTCGGATATATTTTACTGAATACTTCGAATAAAAGTGAGCTGGCTGTGGGTTATGGAACTTTGTATGGCGACATGGCCGGCGGTCTTGGAGTGCTTGGTGATTGTTATAAACAACAGGTATATGAGCTGGCAAAATATATTAATTCAAAAGAAGAAATTATTCCTAAAAATATTTTGGACAAAGCGCCTTCAGCAGAATTAAAACCGGGACAAAAAGATGTAGATAGTCTGCCGCCTTATGAAATTCTCGACCAGATATTGTATCAATATATTGAAAGAGTTCAGGGACCACAGGAAATAAAATCAATGGGATTTGATGCGGCTTTGGTTGACAGAATTTTGAAAATGGTCAACAAAAATGAATACAAGCGAAATCAGTTTTGTCCGATCATTCGCATTTCACCAAAAGCATTTGGAACCGGAAGACGAATGCCAATCGTTGCAAGTTATTTAAGTTGAAATAGAAATAGAAATTGGGGCTTACATTGGGGCTTACTACATTTCGTCTTAAAAACTTTCAACATTTTTTTCAAAAGAATAAATCCTAAATTGCTTTCTTCATTTTAATAAAATCTTTATGGAAGCATATATTATTGCAGGATTCAGAACCGCTGTTACCAAAGCAAAACGTGGTGGGTTTCGTTTTTATCGCCCGGATGATTTAGCGGTTGATGTGATCAAAGGTTTGCTGGCATCTGTTCCCGGATTGGACAGTAAAAGAGTAGACGATTTGATTGTTGGAAACGCTGTACCGGAGGCGGAGCAGGGATTACAGGTCGGAAGAATGATCAGTGTAAGAGCGCTTGGAATATCTGTTCCCGGCATGACTGTGAACAGATATTGTGCAAGTGGTTTGGAAACGATCGCCATAGCAACGGCCAAAATCAGATCAGGAATGGCAGATTGTATTATCGCCGGTGGAACAGAAAGCATGACAATGGTTCCGACATCAGGGTGGAAAACTGTTCCCGCATATTCTGTTGCTTCCGAAACGCCTGACTATTATCTTGGAATGGGATTAACCGCTGAAGCTGTTGCGAAAGAATATAACGTAACGCGTGAACAACAGGATGAATTTAGTTTTCATTCTCATCAAAAAGCATTGAAGGCAATTAAGAGTGGATATTTCAAAAGTGGTATTCTTCCAATGAATATTGAAGAAATCTATGTGGATGAAAATTTCAAAAAACAAAAGCGAAAGTTTGTAGTTGATACAGATGAGGGTGTTCGTGCTGATACTTCAATAGAAGCTTTGTCAAAGCTAAAACCAGTGTTTGCGCAAGGAGGAACTGTTACTGCCGGAAATTCTTCACAAACCAGTGATGGCGCAGCTTTCGTAATTGTGATGAGTGAAAAAATGATGAACGAATTAGGTTTAAAACCAATAGCGCGTTTGGTGAATTGTGTAAGCGCCGGAGTTCATCCGCGAGTGATGGGAGTTGGCCCGATTGAAGCGGTTCCAAAAGTTTTAAAACAAGCTTCCATGAATCTTTCTCAAATAGATTTGATTGAATTAAATGAAGCGTTTGCTTCGCAATCTCTTGCAGTAATTAAAACCCTGGAACTTGATCGGGATAAAGTAAACATCAATGGCGGTGCAATTGCTCTCGGTCACCCGCTTGGTTGTACTGGTGCAAAACTCACCGTTCAGATTATCAATGACATGAAACGATTGAATAAAAAATATGGAATTGTTACTGCATGTGTTGGTGGCGGCCAGGGTATTGCAGGAATTATTGAAAATTTATAACCGGCTATCGACAAGAAAAGTCAGTGGCCCATAACTCATAACTTCACACTCAAACCTACTGCTATCTGTGATTTCAGCTGAAGTCCCGGTGAATCATGATTGGGACCAAAAAGTTTTACATCATCATCATAAATCAAATCAAGTCCTAAACTTCCGCTGAGAACTTTTGAAAGTTTTGCAGTAAACATATTGTTCATTAATACATCCACATTTTGCGGATCGTGCTCATAATTTGAAAACAAATCAAGTCTTCCTTTATAAGTGATTGCTTTGTTCATGTCTTTCAAATAATTTACACTAACGAACGCACCAACTTCTGTTTTACTTTTTGCTCCCGGTGTTACGCCATATTCGCCTTTTGCAGATAAAGAATCGTCGCTCACGATAGTCCATCTTATAGTAATTGGCGAGATAAAGATCGATAATCCGTCTGCAGGTTTATAATCTACTCCAAGTCCTAATACAACATATCCGGGAGAAAGAAAATTTGATAAAAGTTCTTTGCTGGTGTCTGTGTATTGATATCCTTTTGAAAATTGAGAATGGAAATTTACTAAAGCTGATAAACTTAATTTCTCTGTTAAATTATATCCCGCTTTTGACAAAAGATCAATACGATCATCATTTTTTCGCGTTCCCAGCGAAGTCGTATTTACAAGACCGTAATTCAGATCAAGCGTATTATCCCAACTGCATTTTCCCTTTTTATAAAAACCATAAAGTCCCAGATAAGAATTGATTGAAAAAGAAAAATTGTCACCGCCGGCAGCCCAGTTATTTTGGCTTCCCTGCGCAATATTCAAATCAAACCGGCCTCCGGTAAGCCAGGTTTTATTGCTGTCCGGTTTTGGTTTTTTTATTTCTTTAAAAACCGTTGACTGCATGTTTTTCACGCTCGGGTCCTGAGCAAAGCCTGTGTTTGTAAGTGTCACAAAAAAAATCAGTAAAAGATTGTGGACAATAACCTTAGAAACCATTTCAAAAATTTTTGATTACAAAAGCGACAAAAATAAAAAAACATTCTTTTTATTTTTGAATAATGGACAATGAAAATATTATTTCATTTTTGAATAAAATGCTACTTTGTGTAAGATTGAATTGTATAACCTTTAAAAAATATAATTATGGAAGATCTAATAAAAAGATTGCAAAACATTCATGGCCTTAGTACCGAACAATCTCAAGGGGTTTTGAATACCATCGCGGGCTATATAAAAGAAAAATTTCCAATGGTTGGTGGTGCTATTGATAATCTTTTTCAATCCGGAACTACTCCTTCAGCACCAGGTACTACTCCGGCAGATGTTCAATCTACAACTGCGAATCCTGCTGCAGGTAATGACTTCCTTGATAAAATTTCTGATTTTATTCCTGGAGCAACCAGCGAGAATCTTGAAGAGTTTGCTAAAGAAAAATTAGGCGGATTTTTTGGAGGAAAATAGAAATATCGGATTAAAAACTTTCAATTTTTTTTATAAAAAGCCAGAAGCAATTCTGGTTTTTTTATTATCAATTTATCTTAGGACTTCCCTTGCGATTACAATCTTCTGAATCTCACTTGTGCCTTCTCCGATCGTACACAATTTACTATCCCGATAAAACTTTTCTACCGGAAAATCTTTCGTGTAACCATACCCACCAAAGATCTGAACCGCATCGGAAGCGACTTTTACGGCTATTTCGCTTGAATAATATTTTGCCATCGCAGATTCTTTGGTCACATTTTCTCCCCTATTTTTAAGGTCACATGCCTGATCAATCAGCAATTCAGCTGCTTTTATTTCTGTCGCCATATCTGCCAATTTGAATGAAATTCCCTGGAATTCTGAGATAGGTTTTCCAAATTGAAATCTTTCTTTTGAATATTGTACAGAAGCTTCATAAGCACCTTTCGCAATTCCCAAACCAAGCGCTGCTATTGAAATGCGGCCGCCGTCAAGCACCTTCATTGCTTGTTTAAATCCTTCTCCAACTTCTCCCATCCGGGCAGAATCAGGAATGCGACAATTATCAAAAATCATTTCCGCAGTTTCGCTCGCACGCATACCTAACTTATTTTCTTTTTTACCTGCCAGAAATCCTTTCGTACCACGCTCAACAATAAATGAAGTAGAATTATCACGTGTTCTTGGTTGGCCGGTTCTGCAAATTACCACCGCTACATCACTACTCTTCCCATGTGTTATCCAGCTTTTTGTTCCGTTGATGATCCAACCATCGCCGTCTTTTTCTGCCACACACTGCATGTTTCCGGCATCGCTTCCTGTGTTTGGTTCGGTTAATCCCCATGCGCCGATAAATTCTGCCGTTGCCAGTTTTGGCAGATATTTTCTTTTCTGTTCTTCATTTCCAAACGCTAAAATATGGCCGGTGCATAATGAATTATGTGCCGCAACTGACAAGCCAATTGAGCCGCAAACCTTTGCGATTTCCTCGATGACAGCCGTGTATTCAAAATAGGTTAATCCGCTGCCGCCGTATTCTTCGGGAACCAAAACACCCATTAGCCCAAGTCTTCCCAATCCTTTTAAAACATCTACCGGAAATTCTTGCTTTTCATCCCAAATCATCATATCAGGCTTAATAAACTGGTTTGCAAATTGTTTTGCCGTTTCAGCTACCTGAATTGTTATTTCATTCGTCTTAAAATCCATATTTTCTGATAATGTTTGAACTATCGCAATTTAAAACGAATAAAATAAATGATTAATGCACTCTTTTAAATTTCACTTATCCTTTCACAAGTATTATTGAACAAGGTTTAAAAAGCAAAACAAAAAATAACGACAAACGTTTGTTTACTGTTCTTTACAAAACATTATTTATTTTTTAAACAAAAATTATTGAACAAAAAAAAGATCGATTCTTATTTGAATATTTATAAATCGGAAAAAATAAAAATATTCAATAAAACTTTGTTTACAGCTGAAAGAAAATTTTATTCCACGGTTAAATAAGGCGAGGCTTTGTTATATACTTCATCTGTTACTGCCATGATCTTTTTTATTTCTTCAACAGAATTAAAATTTCCATGCTGTTGCCTGAATTGAAAAATAGCATTGGCAATTTGATATTTGACATAAGGATGTGATTTCATTTCATCAACAGAAGCCACATTAATATTGATTTTTTTTATTGCCTTGTTATCTATAATTAAATACGGTTTTATTTTTTGAAAAGTAGAATCCGGAAGCAAATATGTTTCAGCAACCTGTTCAACAGAGTAAAAACCGCCAAGCTTTTCCCTGAAAGCAATAATTCTTTTTGAAAGTTTACTACCAATTCCGGGAAGAGAAATATATTCGGAAGTATCCGCAATATTGATATCTACTTTTTGAATAAAATCTTTTTTAGGAAATGTTTTTTCAGTTGTTTGATTTTGATCAGAGGAGGAAAAATTCTTTTGAATATTTTTTATCGAAACATATGGAATCAATCGTTCTGCGTCTTTCTCGCTCAAGCCCCAGATCTTCTTAATATCTTCAGCTTTATGGAATTTACCTCCTTTCGAAATATATTTTTGAATCGCTTCTGCTGTGCGGGGTTTAACGCCAAGGTTTATCCAATCAGTTACTGTAGCGGTGTTGGGATCAAAATAAAAAAGCTCAACAGGCTGTGATGTTTCATATTTTTTGTGGGAAGGAGTAAAATCATTGTAATATTCTTCATCATTTCTTGAATAAGTTTTCTTAGATGAAGAATCAATTTTTAATTGCGCAATTTCCTTTTCAAATTCACTAAAATCAATTCTTTCTTCCTTTGTAAAAAAAGGAAATAAAAAAGGAAGGATAATTAAGATAAAAATGATCGAAACGATATAAAAAATTCCGTGCCGCTCCTTTTTTGTAAAGTTAAAATACTCTTTGAAAGGCTGCCACATTGCTGTTATTTTTAGTAAGTTTTACTAAAAATAAAACATTAATGTGTTCAAAAAATTAAAAGCTATTTTGAATTTTCCACATCCTGCTTTTCTTCCTGGTGTTTTTTCTCAGGGCGCATTTGTGGAAACAATAAAACATCCTGGATGGAAGGCTGATTGGTAAGTAGCATTACTAACCTGTCAATTCCAAAACCAATTCCGCTGGTTGGCGGCATTCCGTATTCCAATGCACGCAAAAAATCCTGGTCAATAAACATTGCTTCATCATCTCCGCGCTCCATTAGTTTAGATTGCTCTTCAAAACGTTCTTTTTGTTCCAATGGATCATTTAATTCAGTATAAGCATTGGCAACTTCTTTTCCATTTATAATCAATTCAAAACGCTCTACCAGTCCGGCTTTGCTACGATGTTTTTTTGTGAGCGGGCTCATCTCAACCGGGTAATCTATAATGAAAGTCGGCTGCACAAAATGATCTTCGCATTTTTCAGAAAAAATTTCGTCGGTCAATTTTCCTTTTCCCATGGTTTTATCTGCATGAATGCCTAGTTGCTGGCAAACTTCACGCAGTTCTTCTTCATTTTTGCCGGTAATGTCAATTCCTGTAAATTCTTTGATGGCGTCATACATGGATATTCTTTTGTAAGGCGCTTTAAAATCTATTTCCTTTTCACCGGCTTTTACTTTTGTGGTTCCGTTTACTGCAATTGCAGCTTTTTCCAATAATTGTTCCGTTGTTTCCATCATCCACAAATAATCTTTATAAGCCACGTAAAATTCAAGCACGGTAAATTCAGGATTGTGGGTGCGATCCATCCCTTCATTTCTGAAATTGCGGCTAAATTCATATACCCAATCAAATCCTCCTACGATCAATCTTTTTAAATACAACTCATTGGCAATACGCAAATAAAACGGCACATCCAATGCATTATGATGTGTGATGAAAGGGCGTGCAGCAGCCCCTCCGGGAATATTTTGCAAAACCGGAGTATCTACTTCCAAGGCCCCGTGTTCGTTTAAAAAATCACGCATGGCATTGATCATTTTTGTTCTTTTGATAAATGTTTCCTTTACATGCGGATTCACGATCAGATCTGCATATCGCTGTCGATATCTGAATTCTGCATCAGTAACTTCATCAAAAGTTTCCCCGTCTTTTTCTTTTACAACAGGCAGGGGGCGTAAAGATTTTGACAATATTTTAAACTCAGAGACATGTATAGAAGTTTCGCCGGTTTTTGTGGTAAAAACGTAACCTTTGACGCCTATAATATCTCCGATATCAATCAGTTTTTTCCAGACCGTGTTGTAAAGTGTTTTGTCTTCTCCAGGTGCGATATCATCTCTGCGGATATATAATTGAATTTTTCCTGTAGCATCCTGTAAAACAGCAAAAGAAGCTTTTCCCATATCCCGGATGCTCAAAATTCTTCCGGCGATACAAACATCTGCGAAGTCACTTTTGTTTTCTTCACCATTATAATTGTTTTTAATAAAGGCAGCGCTGATATTTACAGGAAATAACTCTGCAGGATATGCATCAATTCCTAATTTATTCAGTTCTTTTAATTTGTCTCTGCGGATAATTTGCTGTTCTGACAGATGTTCATTATTCATATATCAATCAATAAAATCTTGCCATAAAAAGGCCAATGAAAAATTTTTGCAAAGGTAACCTTTTGAATAAAGACAATACAGATTTATCATACCCGATTTTCGACATAACAATAACAGCATTCCTAAAGGAATGAAATTATTGCTGATATATTTAATGGAAATGAGAAGCTGAAAAACAGCTTTTCTCTTCAAAGTTTATCTTTTTTTAAGTTCTTCTATTTCCCTCTCCAATTTCACGATGGTAGCGTTGATATTGGCCAATCTTTTACCATTCTTGGATATTTTAAAAGTGGGATGAACTGTTTTTAATTCTTCTTTGTATTCGGCTAATTGTTCTTTAAGGGTTCTCAGCTTGCCTGCAACTTCATTATTTCTAACGGGTCTTGCCATAACATTTAATAATTTTAATACAAAGTATGAAATTAAAATTAAAAAATCATTTCAGTAAAAAATATTTTTATGATTTTTTATACTTATCCTTAAAATGCATTATTTTATACATTTAAAATCGATTTAAAATACCCTTAAAAATAGCAAGATTATAACATAAGAAAACAAATACAGGAAGTAAAAAACGGAGTAGAAATTGTAAATTTGCAATTCTTTTCCAATATATGAGCGACGAAATAAAACATGAATGTGGCCTTGCTTTTATCCGGCTACGCAAGCCTTTTTCGTATTACCGTCAAAAATATGGTACAGTTTTATATGGCTTAAATAAGCTGTATTTATTGATGGAAAAACAGCACAACCGTGGCCAGGATGGCGCCGGAATTGCAACCGTGAAATTGAACACAGAACCTGGCTATCCGTTTCTTCACAGAATTCGGAGTGTTAACAACCAGGCAATTTCTGATCTTTTTTCACAAATCGGTGGCCAGGTAAATGAGATCAAAAAAGATCATCCTGATATAGAACAGCACGCCGGTTTGATGAAAGGCCATGTAGATTTTCTGGGAGAATTATTGCTTGGTCATCTTCGATATGGAACGCAGGGAAAAAATAATGTGGAATTCTGTCATCCGTTTGTTAAACGAAACACCATTCCTGCACAAAATCTTGCTATGGCAGGAAATTTTAATCTCATTAATAAAGACGAATTATTCTCACTTGTAAATAGTGCGCGAACTGAACAATATTCTCAAAGCGACCTTGGTGCTATGATGGACGTAGTGCATCATTTTTTGGTAAAAGCAGATGAGGTCTCTCCCCAGGGTTGTGATATTGCAGGAGTTTTACAAAAAGCTGTCCCTTATTTTGATGGCGGATTTACATTTGGTGGGCTTACAGGAAACGGTTCCGGTTTTGTGGTTCGTGATGCTCATGGAATTCGTCCGGCTTATTATTATGCAAATGATGAGGTGATTGTTGCTGCAAGTGAGCGGGCTGCAATCCGCACGGCTTTTAATGTTCCTGAAAATGAAGTGAAAGAACTGATGCCCGGAACTGCACTCATTACTTCTCCTGACGGACAATATTCCATTCAACAAATCCTGGAACCAAAAGAAAGAAGAGCTTGTAGTTTCGAACGGATTTATTTTTCAAGAGGAAGTGACGAAAAAATTTATCGCGAAAGAATTGCTCTTGGTTATCATCTGAGTGAAAGAGTATTGAAAGCGGTTGATCATGATTTGAAAAATACCATTTTTTCTTTCATCCCAAACACCGCTGAAACTGCTTTTTACGGAATGATAAAAGGGGCGGAAGATTATTTGAATAAAATAAAGATCGAGCGCATTTTAAGCTGGGGAAAAGATTATGATGCAGAGAAACTAACTGAGATGGTGAACCGTAAAGTGCGCATGGAAAAAATCGCGATAAAAGATGTGAAACTGCGCACATTTATTACGGAAGATAACAGCCGGAATGAAATGGTGCAGCACGTTTACGACATTACTTATGGCACAGTTAGAAAAGGAATTGATACATTAGTTGTAATTGACGATTCGATTGTGAGAGGAACAACTTTACGCGAAAGTATTATCAGGATGTTGGCGCGACTTGAACCAAAAAAGATCATCGTTGTTTCTTCTGCTCCGCAAATAAGATACCCGGATTGTTATGGAATCGACATGAGCAAATTGGGTGAATTTGTTGCATTTAAAGCGGCGATGGAATTGATAAAAGAAAGAGAAATGGAGCCAATGCTGAAAGAGCTTGTTGAAAAATGTAAAGCGCTGAAAAGAAACAATCAATTGCACACTCAAAATCTGGTTCGTGAAGTTTACAAACCTTTTACTCTTGAGGAACTGGATCATAAAATAGCACAACTAATTACCCCGCCTGAAATTAATGTTCCGGTAGAAGTGATTTATCAGACAATAGAAGATCTTCATGATAGTTGCCCCACCAATTTGGGCGACTGGTATTTCACTGGAAATTATCCTACTCCCGGCGGCAATCGTGTGGTGAATACCGCTTTTCTGAATTATATGGAAGGAAAAAATGTAAGGGGATATTAATTATTGAATTATTGCATTATTAGATTATTCAATTACTTTGTTGAAACATTTACAGAATTGTTTCATTAAATGGAATAGTATTAAAATTTCTTCTAATAATAACCTGCAATGATTGAGGATAATTCTCAAAAATATTTGATCGGTATTGACATCGGAACCGGCAGCACAAAAGCAATCGGGATGGACAGCAAGGGAACAATTATTGCCAATTCCCAATTTTTTTATCCAACTCAAAGCCTTCATTCGGGATTCTCAGAACAAGACCCGGAAGTTATCTGGAAAGCATTTACCGATTGTATCAAAAAAATAATAGACGAAGTAAAATGTCCTCCGGTTTCAATAAGCCTCAGCAGCGCAATGCATAGCTTGCTGACAATGGATAAAAACAATCAGCCAATCACTTCTTTAATAATATGGGCCGATACACGAAGCGGCGATATTGCACAGCGGATAAGAAAATTACCTGAAGCAGAAAAACTTTACCAAACCACCGGAACGCCGATTCACTCGATGACACCATTATGCAAAATAATATGGCTGAAAGAAAATGCTCCTGAAATATTTGCATCTGCTTTTAAATTTATTTCTATCAAAGAATTTATCTGGTACAAGCTTTTTAAGGTGTATGAAATTGATTATTCTATCGCTTCTGCGACTGGTTTATTCGATATTCAACATTTAAAATGGAATGATTTTTCTTTACAATTATGCGGAATAAATTCTTCCCTGCTTTCAGAAATTGTTCCAACCGATTTTCTCAGAAAAGGACCAGATTCTTTAATCGTTTCAGCATTAAATATTTCTTCAGAAACTTTTTTTTCCATTGGCGCAAGTGATGGCTGCCTGGCAAATGTTGGAAGTCATGCAGTAGAAAAAGGAACAGCGGCATTAACCATTGGAACAAGCGGCGCAGTTCGCGTTGCGTCTTCAAAACCGATTTTTGATTTTGATTCCATGTCATTTAATTATCTGCTTGATGAAAAAACTTTTATTTGCGGCGGCCCGGTAAATAATGGTGGAAACGTTATCGACTGGTTGTTTGAAGCAATTTTAAATAACGCTCACCCAACTGATGAAGATTTTAAAAATCTTTTTGAACTGATTGACACCATTCCTGCAGGAAGCAAAGGATTAATTTTTCTGCCGTATTTATTTGGCGAAAGAGCGCCGGTTTGGGACGAAAAATCGAGCGGAATATTTTTTGGAATAAAATCATTTCATACCAATGCTTTCTTTCTTCGCGCAACACTGGAAGGAATTTGTTATTCGATGAAACAGGTTTTGGAAATTGTAGAATCATCCACAGAAAAAATTCTGCAACTCAATATCAGCGGCGGTTTTATCCGCTCAAACACGTGGACCAATATTCTTGCAGGCATTACGGGCAAGAAGCTTTCCGTTGTTGAGACAGAAGATTCATCAGCCATCGGCGCTGCTTTATTAAACATGAAAGCGTTGAAAATGATTGAACACTACGATTCATTAAAACCAACAAATGATCTTTTGATTGAACCAAATTTGGACAGTCAGATTGTATATGAAAAATATTACGCAGTTTTTAAAAATCTTTATCAACCAATGAAGGCGTTGATGCATGAGGATGATGCGCTGAACGATTAGCAACATTTGCAGTAAATAAACTTTTATTGCTCATTCCTGTTTCCACGTATTTTCCAAAAACCTAACCCAGTTTTTCCACATAATATTTTCCACATCAACTTCAGAATAACCCCGCTGGGAGAGTATCTCATGGATTTTTTGCAAATCGGCAATCGTATCTAAGTCGGCAGGACATTGCTCCGTACCAAAAGCGCCATCGAGATCAGTTCCCAATCCTGAATGTAAAGAATTACCAGCCAGTTGACAAACATGATCGATATGATCTACAACTGTTGACAAAAAAACTTCTTCTTCTTTTGGTTTTGATTTTCCACGAATCCAGTTTGGCTTTAACATCCATGCGTCAAAAGCGCCACCAATAACGGCTCCTCGTTCTATCAAAACTTTTATTTGTTCATCAGAAAACTGCCGGTTGTGAGGGACCAAAGCGCGGACATTATTGTGACTTGCCCAGACATGTCCATTAAAATTTTCCAATGCTTCCCAAAAACTTTGGTCACATAAATGAGTGGTGTCTAAAATAATATTTAGGCGCTCCATTTCTTTTAATAAATCTTTTCCCTTTTTTCCAATTCTTCCTTCAGAATCTGTCCCATAAGCATAAACGCCGGGACCATAATGAGCAGGCCCAATTGCGCGTAATCCTTTCTCGTATGCCTTTTCAAGGTATTGCATATTGATAATTGAATCTGCGCCTTCCAAACTCAAAACATATCCGATTGGCAATTTTTCTTCTTCTTTTTTCAGCCATTTTTCAACATGATTTTTTAAAGATTCCGCATTATTTATCTGAATCATTTCTCCAGAATCTTCCATGGCTTTGTACCACGCCAATTGTCCTTGTGTTTGTGCCCACGCTTGCTCCTGCGAATGCCAGCCGGGTAATTTACTTCCAGGTTTTATAAATCTTGCAATTAATGTTGCGACGCAAATGCCAATATTTCCTTTTCGCATTTCTGAAAATGAAACCGTCCCGTTGCACCTGTCTGGTTTATCGTTCAATCCTTTTTCTCTTTCACGAATTTCTTCCAAAGTACGTGTCAAATCACGATTCCATTCCATTGCGTTCATACTGAGATCCAAATGTGCATCGAAAATTAAACGTGACATGTTGCTTCTTTATTAGATCGTAATTTTCTTTTTTCTTGCAATAACATCCCAGCGATCAACTACATTTCTATTTTCTACAATCACCGCTTCATCATACAAAGCAACGGTTGGACAAATGTGATAAGGTACTCCATACAAAACATCGCCGACATGCAGATTTTCCCAATTTCTTACCTGCACTACCAAATGCTCTTCGCTTTGAGATTTAACTTCGTAATCCTTTAAATTCAAAAAAAAGATTCGTTTTGAAATCGGGTTTTCTGCTGCTACGGATTTGTGTCCCAGATCGGTAGTAATCAAGCCTTGTACGGGTTTTGAAATAATTCTTGTTAATAAAACTGCTGCAAATTCAAATGGCTGTTCTGCTAACAAATTGTCATATCCATAATCCCATAACAAACAAGTTCCGGGACTGCAATACACTTCTTTATTTAAAGCATGAACCGTAAAAGTTGGTGTTCCTCCGGCAATAATTTTTATATCCGTCAAATTTGAAATCTGCATTATTTGTTGCTTTGCTGCATTAATTTTTTCAAATGCTTTTTGGCATTGTTCTTTTCTCAAATTGAAATCTGATTCATGAATATGTCCATCATAAATATGCAATCCTTTTAATTCAAGAGTGGGAAACTTTTGAATTTGTTGGAATAGATTGAAGAGTGGATTGATGTTGGCGGGGACGCCAACATCTGCAGGCGCAATTCCTGTTCTGTTCATTCCCGCATCCACATCTATAAAAAAATTCGCTTTCAGATTCTCTTTTTCAAATAAATCATTCAGCATTTTTGCAGAATCGAAATTATCTATCAAAGAAGCAAATTGAATTTCAGGATATTTTTTAATAAGAGTGAGGAAACGTTCGGCTTTGGGTTCGGTGAGTTGATAAGCCAACAAAATATTTTTTGCTCCTGCCTCTGCAAGCATTTCGGCTTCGGCGATTGTAGCGCATTTAAATTTTGAAATTCCGGCATTTAATTGCATTCGTACAATTTCTGCCATCTTGTGTGTTTTTATGTGCGGCACCAATCGGTTTGCATCTCCGGCAATTTGAATCATCGTTTCAATATTTGAATCAATGCGGTCTTTGTAAATCAGCAATGCCGGCGAATCAATATCTTCAGGATGATTTAATTCATACCAATTTTTTTTGCTCATTCTTCGATTTGTATTTCTTTTACCGATTCGGAAATTAAAACTTCTGCCGCTTCATTTGAAAGTTCAAAAACGGCTTCAATCTCAACAGGGATATTATTCGGCAAAGAGCCCATGCCTACTGCACTTCGAACTCCGACTCCATTTTCTTCGCCCCAGATTTTTGCAAACAGTTCACTACAGCCATTAATTATAAAGGGATGTTTTTCAAAATCCAAAGTGCAATTGACCATGCCAAAAACTTTGATCACCCGCTTGATTTTATCAAGGGTTCCGAGGTTTGCTTTTAACGTACTAAGAATCGTAAGGCCGGTCTGATGAGCTGCAAGTTTTGCTGCATCTGCATTTATTTCGAATCCAACTTTTCCTTTTATCAATGCTCCTGATTCTAAAACAGGTCCATGCCCCGAAACATAAATTAAATTCCCTGACTGAAGAAAAGGCTTATAAACGCCAAGCGGCTTTGGTGGTGGCGGTAAAATGAAATGGGATTGTTGAAAAATTTCTTCCGGAGATTGTTGCATAAAAAATTATTTTGACAGCCACGAGAGTGGCGGCTTTTTTAATAATTGTAAAAATTAAAGGTAAAATATTAATTCGTCTTAGCGCAGACAAGCGCATATTAGTTTTCAAAAGACATTATTCAAAAGACTGGTTTATGAACTTTAGTAAAGGCATCAATGCCTTAAAAGCATCTGCCGTTTGCTTTACTAAATTTGAAGAAATAATTTCTTCATCTGAAAGGTTTTTTGTGGCAATAAAACTTTTCATTCTTAAAAATTCAGCAGCAGCATTTTCTTTTTCATAGCCTTTTGGAACGTTTACCAACATTTGCTTTTCATCTTTTTCTAATTCCCCATAATGTTTTTTAAACGGTGAAGCAGTAATTATTTTTTTGAAATCAGAAAAGCAGTAATCAATTTCCTGTCGCAATTTTTTAAGCTCATTCGCTTCAGGCATCCAAAGTCCGCCACCTACAAAACTATTTCCACCGGGTTGCAAATGAAAATAATATCCAGCATTAACCGATTTTTTTCCGCCTTTGTTAAAAGATGCACTTAGACTGACTTTATAAGGAGTTTTATCTTTCGAAAAACGAATGTCGCGGTTGATTCTGAAAGTGCAGTTTTTTGATGAAAGATCTTTCAAATCTTCATCAAATAAGATCATTTGTTCTAACAATACAGCAACAAATTCGTCAAAATTATTTTTTGCTTCAACATATAGTTTCCGGTTTTCATCAAACCATGTTTTATTATTGTTCTTTTTTAAAGCTTTTAAAAAATGAAGAGTTGATTTCAGAATCATGTTCGATGTGTGATGTTTGATGTACGATGTAAGCGTCGTTTGAAAAAAAATTAATTTCTTAAAGGGTTTAAAATAGATACAATTATTTTTAAAAGTTCTTCTCCTTCTTTATATAAAGCAGCAGCTTTATCTCTTTTATCCATATAAATTCAACAATTAGCTCCCAAAAAAATAGTGATTCACCCAATTCCTATTCAACTATTTTAAATTTATTAATAAAATCCGCTTTTGATTTTGCTCTTCTTGTTGCTCTGTAATTCGCTCCAACAGGAACTACTTGATCTTACAAGTTGCTGCGAATAAGCAGTACTGATAATGCTTTTTGGCAATAGAAAAATCAAATGACCATAATTGATAGAAAAGGCCTTTGTTCGTTTTTTCATTTCTTCAGTAGTCATAACTTCTTCAATAATTTTAAGGTAAAAAAATTTCAAGGTTAGCAATCTCCTTCTTTTTTTTAATTGGTGCCACACCTCTCACATCGTATATCACACATCAAACATCACGTGTTAATCCCTTTCCAATTCTCGCCTTTTTTAATTCTATAAACCGTCATGGCACTTATGTCATATTTCTCAGCAATTTGCCCATAGGTTAATTTTCGGTTTGGATTTGCAAGAATTGTTTTGATTGATTTTACCTGTGCAGGATTCAATTTCAATCCCTTGCCCCCGGCATTCTGAACTTTTTTGTAGGCAATTTTTTGCGGGCTTTGCTGCTGATGATCAATCATTTCTTTTTGAGAAGACCATTGCAAGTTGTTGCTGTTGTTGTCCATCTTGTCATGATTAACATGGATCACATATTTATGTTTTGGAGAATTTTTAGGGTTAAAAAGTTTTGCAATTTCACGATGAAGATAAATGGTGCCGCTGCTTCCTTCAACGCGAAGATTCAGTGTTTTATATCCCGATGTCACAGACCCTTCCAATAACTTTCCGTCTTCATGAATATCATGCCGGTAACTTGCTGCACGTCCGAGAGATGACAATGCATACTTATTTCTCATTGATTGCCATCCTTTAAATTTCAGTGGTTTCCAGATCTCACCGTTTATTTTTTTGACCATGACTTCAATGTTTTACGAATGAAGTTACAAACTATGTTTTTATGAGATTTAAAAAATCTTCTTCTGTAATAATTTTTACCGTTTTTATTTTTCGTGCTTTATCAAGCTTGCTTCCTGCTGATTCCCCGGCAACAAGATAACTAAGGTGGGCACTCACAGATGAAAGCAATTTTCCTCCATTCTCTTCTGCCAGTTTTTCTGCAGCGCCTCTTTTTAATGTCGGCAAAGTTCCTGTAAATAAAAAAGTATAACCCGAAAGCTTTCCTGTAACAGGCGCTGTTTTATCACCATTGATATTTAATCCTTTGTCAGCAAGCTCTTCAATGATTTTTATATTATCTTCATTATGAAAAAAATCAAAAACGCTCTCTGCAACTTTTTCACCAATATCTTTTAACTGCTGAAGATCTTCAACAGAAAAATTTTTCAGATCGAAGATTGTATCAACACTTTTTGATAAAGTTTTTGCAGTTGTTTCACCGACATATCTTATTCCCAATCCATAAATCAACCGGTTCAGGCTCTGCTTCTTCGAATTTTCAATTGCTGTTTTCAGATTGTCAACAGACTTTTGTTTGAAGCCTTCCAAAACAGCAATTTTTTCAAAATCAATTGAATAGATGGAAGGAATATTTTTGATGAATCCCAATGAATAAAATCTTCTGACATTGGCTTCACCAAACGTTTTGATGTCCATGGCATCTTTGCTTACAAAATGAATAATTCGTTCAACAACCTGCGCTGGACAATTAATATTAACACAGCGCCAAACCGCTTCTCCTTCCGGTTTTATCAATTCGTCTCCGCAGACAGGACAATGTTTTGGAAACACAATTTTCTTTTCATCGCCCGTTCGCAATTCTGTCAACGGTTTAACGATATATGGAATTACATCTCCCGCTCTTTCGACTATAACGGTGTCGCCTGTACGTAAATCTTTTTCTTCAATAATTCCTTCGTTAAAAAGAGAAACAGAAGTAACCGTAACCCCGCCAATATGCACAGGTTCTATTTTGGCAACCGGCGTGATAGATCCGGTTCTTCCTACCTGGAATTCGACATTAATTAATTTAGAAGTTGCCTGACGCGCTTTGAATTTATAAGCTATGGCCCATCGCGGATGATGTGTGGTGCTTCCAACCTGCTGTTGTATTTCTATCTCATTTACCTTCACCACCATTCCATCAATTTCATAAGGAAGCTCGTCTCTTTTATTTTCAAAATCAAGACAAAATTGAACCACCTCTTCAATAT
>Ga0134128_10000299_pt1 | contig 70246 bp, 64 predicted proteins | sample KB31754_FD_96462 | JGI IMG/M metagenome (GOLD analysis project Ga0134128, IMG submission 96462) | Terrestrial soil microbial communities with excess Nitrogen fertilizer from Kellogg Biological Station, Michigan, USA - KB3-175-4 | ecosystem: Environmental > Terrestrial > Soil > Unclassified ... | reverse complement strand
ATAGGCCGGACTCCTTTTATTGACCTGTCATAAAAATGACAAAGGGTCCGGCCACGCGCCAACCGCAATTCCACCGGCTCAGTCAGCTAAAAAGTGCAAAAGTCGAGGTTACAAAATGTGACATTCAAAGAAGTGTCACATCATAGCGTAACTCGTTAATTAATAATGTCTTGCGAATGTTACAATCACCTTGAGCGCCACATCCCAACTCAAAGCGAAGAGCGGCCCCTGCAACTTGCCGGGGGCCGCTCTCTGTCTAAAACTTGCCTAGCATGTTTCTACAGCAGCGCGAGCACGTCTCCCACGAGCTGGTTCAGAACCTGAGTCGCCAGCGGATTGTTCGATCCGTTGAGCAGGTTGGACACGCCGGTGAGCAGGTTGCCGAGCAAATTGCCCGGGCCGCTGGTCGCCGTCACGTCAACCGTCACTGGACCATTGGCGCAATTGTCCACGTTCACGTCCAGGCCCAGCAGGTTGAGGTTCACCGGCCCAAGCGACAGGTGAAGGATGCTGGTCGTGGTCGGAGTCGCGGCGGCAGTCAACCCGCCGAGCGTGCCACCGGTCAGGCCGCCGCCCAGCAAGCTGCCCAGCACACCATTGAGTAGTCCCGTTACTCCGTTCAGCAGGGTGCTCAATTGGGTGGTGGAAAGGCCGCTGAGGATCGTGCTCAAGGGTGTGCCGCTATTGAGCAGATTGGCCACATCAGTCAGCAGGTTGCCAAGCAGATTACCGGGGCCGGATTGGGCATTGATTGCGACGCAAATGTTACTCGTGTCAACGTTCAGGCCGAGCAAGCTGAGATGAATCGCGTTCAAATGCAGATTCAGGATCGGCGTCACCGCATCCGGATTGACCACTTGCGCCGCCATCGTTCCGGCTGCGGCAGCGGTCGGAAGTTCAAGCGTAGCGGTGGTGGTGAAGGGGTTATTTCCGATCATACCGCTGACGACCAATCCGCCGTTTTGAAGCTGCACATTCGTGATGCTGATGTTCAGGCCCTTCACGTCCTTCAAGACGTTGCCAATGCCTTGCACGTTTCCGGCGGTGGCGCCCGCCTGGTTCAGAAGCTGTTTGACGATGCCGGCATGGTTTCCCTGGCCGTTTGCCAGCGCAGCGACTGCCGGAACTGCCGGGGCGGCCGACAAGAAGGTCCTTTCTTCCAAAAATTCAACCATGGCGGGTCGCGGCGCGCACTCCGGGGCGCAAGTAAGACGGCGATTGCTGAATACGCTGGTGTTCCCTGCTTTCATTGCGTTCTCCAGTAAATGCAACCAATTTGCGAAGGGATAGAGAAATTGGCTGCGGGGGACAACAAGCCGGAGCGTTGGGCGTCCGGGTCAACTCGACGATGAAACTCCTCTGCCTTCCTCCTCTCTCTGGTGCAGCACTCATCGCTGCGAATTCCTGAGGCGGAAAAACGTAATTTAGCTTGCAAAAACGCGGACCTGTTGAACGGTCCAATTCAGGCCCGGACACCGGGCAAATGAACGACCAAGGACCAGCTAATTCCGAAAAATATTTGCATTTGACGCGCGGACGAGCGGGCTGCGCAGCGCTCAGAGCGTGTGAGACTTGATGACGCCGTTATCGAATTGGCGGACACAGCACTCGTCGAATGCTCATGGTTGGTGAGCGTTCTCTCATTGATGTGATTGCGGAGACGGCGCGATTGCGTCAAAAATTCCGGCCGAATTGTGGCCTGAATTACCTGTTGCCCGGCTGCATCAATCCGAGCCAGCCGACCACCACAATGATCAGAACGGAAAGGGTCAGCTCGAATGTCACACTGATGCAAAGTTTCCGCCGTGCTGATTCGCTTCCGGCCAGGCGCTGCCGCAAAATCAGAAGATTGAGTACCCCGAGCAAAACGGCGCCGGCGGTCATCGCGATCTTGACTAGAAGCAGCCGGCCATAAGACGTGTAGAGAAAATTGGACCACGGCCCCAATAAAAACAGGCTATTCCCCACTCCGCTTGCCACCAGCAAGCTTACAGCGATCAGGCTCATTGCTGAAAAGCGAGCAACAAGGGCAGGTATGTACGATTGTCTCTCTGGAGGGGACAACCTTCGAGCGGCCAGTAAAATCACGAGCAGTGGAAAAAGCCCCGCAGGCCATGCGGCGCAAACCAGGAGATGGATAACATCCGCCGCAACGTGCACTGCGTATGGCGTGCCTTCGGTTCCGTGACCGGCCCACGCCAGGCTTCCCACAAGGGCGGCGGCTGGGAGGAAAATCCAGCCGGTCCGGGCGGTTGAATTGTTACGGCTCAGCAGCACACGACCCGCGCAAACACAAACGATCGCCCATAAACCGATGCGAATCTTCCAGAGCAATCCGAATTGCGTCGCGCGCCAAACAATACCGACGGCCGACCAGGGGAAGCTGTCGCCCCGCTCCCAGTCGCTCATATTCAACGACGCGAGGAGCAGCCACGCCACGCCGGAAATCAGCACGAGCGCGAGCGACCACCCGATCATGGGCCGGGCGAGTCGGCGCCAGCGATCTTGGACAATCGCTGGCGCCGCGTCCGCGCGCGGATTGATAATCCACAAGTCGAACGTGCAGTAACAAAGGATCAGCAGGCAGGCTCCAAAATGGATCGCCCGCGCGAGAGCGAACAGGTCGGTGATCAGCGATTGTTCGCTTGGCAGAGTGTTAGCCTCTATCGTTTAACGGTGAACTTGAAATCGCCATGCGTCTTGTGCGTGTCGGTTGAAACGACATGCCAGACGACTTTGTAAGTTCCCGGCTCCAGTGCCGGCACGGAAACGATGAGAATCGTCTTATCCGACTTGTCCACGTGCGAATCTTTCTTGTCGATCTGCTTGCCGCCTGAGTCAAAGACCTCAATCGTGCTGAAGGCCGGCTCCACGCTCTGCGAAAACCAGATCTTTACTTCCTTGGGCGACTGGTTGACCGTCGCACCGACTTTCGGCTCGGCATGATCAAGATTCGCATGTGCGGACACGAACGCTGGCAGAGCAAGACTCAGCAGGAGTACACCAGCAATATTTAACGTCAAATGTTTCATGATCGCTCTCCGAAGATCGGATGGCCGAAGATTTTGGGGAACAGGTCGTCAATGAAAATCCACATCTGGATAGTCGCGCCGACGTGTGAGCCGGACGCGCGGTTGATGGGAATATTCGCTTCCACGCCAAGCTGAAAATAGTCCGTTTCCCATAGAACGCCCGGATTGACTGTGCCGGTCGTGAGGCCACCCAAGCCACGGTTCTCGGTCGTCTCCATCGAAAACTCGACGAGGGGAATCATGTTCGCAAATGGCTTGGGCAGCCCGATATCTTTCACGTGCTGCTGCAAATAGGGCAGGCTGTATTCCACCGCAAAGCCCCATTCCAGCGCATTCGGATCGGCAGCACTGGTCGGAAAGCTCTGGCCAACTTCTCCCGTAACGGCAAAGGGCTGGAGGGGCCAGAGCCGATCGCCAAACTCCGGAAATCCTTCGCCAAAGAAAACCTTCGGCGTCAGTGTGCTGAACGATGACCGACCCACGCCCCGGCTTCCCGTGCCACCGATGTCACCTTCGAGTCCAATGGCGATGATCGCCTCGTGCTCTTCGTTGTGCCAAAGCTCATACTTAGCCGTCAGCGTGAGATTGTCCCAACCCTGCGCCGCCGGCTGATGGCGAAAGTGTTGATAGATATAGGTGTCAGAAATTCCGAGCGAAAAATGCGGGAAAATCTCCTTATCGAACTCAAAGCTCGAATCCCATTCCCAATTCCTCGGCCCATCATCACCGCCGACATTTTTTATTACCGACACGGTCGGCAGCGCCAGCTCATCAACCGCAAACGGGTCATCGGTCGAAATGGTCGGCGGAAAAAAACGATCGCCAACATAGCCATGCGCCAGCGCGCGACTGCCACTTAAAAGAATTGCCCCTAGCGCTGCGCAGCGCAGGGCAAAACGTCTGATCTTCATGTGAATGCTCGCATCCTCTTCGATTGGATTGCATGCTGCGATGCGGAGCCGAGAAGCGCCGATCGGAATTCGGACCTAGCGCAGCGCGACTGAACGATCGCGACAAGTTTTTTCAGATTCTCTTCAAACGCGCGACCGATCCGGTCGCGCCCCTAAGGAAATGGATGAGCCTTCGATGACCCATCATGCGGCATTCATTGGCGGGCCTCGGCCATCGTAGGTGGCAGGAAAAGCAAGTGAAACCGCGATGACCGGAGCCGTCTGTTTGACATGCTCAACCAGCGCGGTCGGCCGAGGAGCAAAATCAATCGGCGGCGGAACGGTCAGCCGGGCAGCGAAATAGCAGATGGCGCAATGCTGTGCCGGGTCACCCTGACGGGTCGGTGTCGATTGCTCATCCGTGCGATGTTCGCAGCACGCCCGCGCCGACCACGCGCCGGCCACGCCCATCGCCTCACACGATTCCCCCGGCAGCGGCACCATCCCGCGCTGATGCCCCGGCACAATGACATTCAGCCAAAGTGCCTCGAACAGCAGAATGAGGATTCGCAGCCAACTCGCCCGCATTCAAGGCTAAACATTAGCGGGAAACGGGAAGGTTGCAAAATCAATTTTCGCGCACGCGTTCACCGAAGTTCACCGAGCATCGATCAGAAGCCCCGGTTAGCCGCGACGCGCAGCGGAGCGCTTTCCCGATCGCTCCGCTTCGCGTTAACACTATTTTAGTGCAATCGCACTCAGATCTCCGAAAGTGGCGTGATCAGCTTTGGGCCTTTCTGCTCGCTAAAAATTCCTTCCCCGCAGCTTCCGCTTCCTCGGGAGTCAATTCCCTTACCTGCTGATTGATTCCCCATTCATGGCCAAACGGATCGAGGAACTTCCCATACCGCGCTCCCCAGAACATATCCTGGACCTTCATGATCACCCTTGCCCCAGCAGACACCGCCCGCTCCATTACGGCATCGGCATCGGTTGTTTGCAGGTTGACTCGCACACAGGTCCCGCCGAGGGTCGAAGGCATCTTGCAACTGCCGCCTTCTTGCTCGGTGAATTCATCGCTGACGAAAAGCTTATGCCCGTCGAGCAGGATCTCGCCGTGGGCGACGCGTTTGCCGTCCGGCGCGAGCATCAATTCGCCGACGATCGCACCAAAGACATCCGTGTAAAATTTCAGCGCAGCTTTGCCGTCGCTCACGATGAGATGAGGGATGAATTGATCTTTGAAGTTCATGGGTTTATCCAAGTTTGAAGACAGATTTCGCAAGAGAGAGGCCGGATCGGAATTGTCTGGCCGGATATTGCTTGACGCAAGGGAGGCGTTTTGATGTTTCATGGATGTGGCGTTCGCGATCCATCCGTTGCGCCATTGGAAGCGCCCGACAAGCCGGGCGGCTAAGTGGCGGGCGGTAAATCATCTTACTACAGCGTAAGATTCCCCCATGGCGGCGTTGACGCTGGAGCAGGCTTACAACATCGGCATCGAGAGTTTTCGCGCGGGCAGGCGCGCCGAAGCGGAATCGATTTTTCGGCAGATCCTGAATCAGCAGCCGCGGCATGCGGATTCGATGCAAATGCTGGGGCTTCTGCTGCATCAGCGGGGCGAGGTTGCGGGGGCAATTTCACTGCTGCGCGGCGCGACGGAGATCAATCCCGCATCGGCCGGATATCACGCGAACCTCGGATTGATGCTGGCCAGCGCGCAGCAATGGCCGGCGGCGATTGAGTCATATCGAAGGGCGCTGGCAATTCAGCCAAATCTTGCCGAGGTACATAACAATCTTGGAAATGCGCTACGCTCGATGGGACGCGTTGCGGAGGCAATTGCCGCATTTGAATCGGCAGTTGCGATCAATCCAGAGCTCTATGGCGCACGACTCAATCTCGCTAGCGCACTGAGTGCACAAGGGGAATATGAAAGAGCAATTTCAGTTTACCAATCTGCTCTTGCGATTCGGCCCGATGATGCCGTGACGCGAAGCCAGTTGGGCAGTGTCCTTCATTCGGCAGGGCGAATCCATCAGGCGATTGTTGAATTGCAACGCGCGGTCGAGCAGCAGCCGAAGCTGGATGCGGCGCTCAATAATCTAGGCGTTGCGCTGAAGGACGCGGGGGAGTTTAATCGCGCGATTGAAGCGTTCGGGCGCGCATTGGCAATTTCCCCTAATGATGGGGATTACGTCGCGAATTTGGGGAACGTCTATCTGCTCAAGGGTGATGTTGACGAAGCCGCCGACCTGTATCGGCGGGCGCTGGAGCTGCGCCCGAACGCGGCTCACGCTCATAACAATCTAGGCAATGCGCTGAAGGATTTGGGGCAGATCGATCAAGCGATATCCAGCTATCGACGTGCGATTGAGTGTGAGCACAACTGGCGGATGGCCAGCAATCTGCTTTACAGCCTGCATCTTCACCCGGCTTCCACGCCTGCTTCACTTTTCGAGGAGCATCGCAAATGGAACGGGGGCTATGCGCAGGCATTAGCGCCTGAAGCTCCAGTCTATCCGAACGATCCTGATCCCAATCGACGAATACGCGTTGGATATGTCTCACCCGATTTCCGCGAGCATCCGGTGGGGCGGTTTATCGCGCCGCTGCTGGCGAATCATGATCACGCGAGATTTGAGATTTACTGCTACGCCGGCACATCGAGGCCGGATGCTATGAGTCAGCGGATCGAGAAAATGGCCGACGTCTGGCGAGACATGGCCGGCATGACGCACGATCGGCTCGAGCGCCAAATTCGCGAAGATCGCATCGATCTTCTGATCGACCTGAGCCTGCACAGCGAAGGCAATCGGATGCCGGTCTTTGCCCGCAAACCGGCGCCGGTGCAGGCGACTTATCTCGCCTATGCAAGCACATCCGGCCTTTCCACGATGGACTATCGCCTGACCGACCGCTGGATCGACCCGCCTGAAGTCGGCGATGAATTCTACAGCGAAACATCGATCCGCCTGCCGCGGACTTACTGGTGCTATGAGGCGGATGAGAATGCGCCGGAAGTTTCACTGCCTCCATCAGAAGACAATGGGTTCATCACGTTTGGTTGCTTCAACAACTTTTGCAAGGTGAGCGAGCCAGCATTGCACGCCTGGCGGCAGATTCTGTCGCAGATTCCCAATTCCCGGCTGATGCTGCACGCCCGCGGACGCAGCGCCCGTCAGCGCCTCAGCGACTTTTTCAGCCAAAAGGGGATCGATCCGTCGCGTTTATCATTCAGCGGTTTTCTTTCGCGGGAGCAGTATTTCCGCCAATACGAGCAGATCGATATCGCGCTGGATCCGTTTCCCTACCCGGGTGGGACGACGACCTGCGATGCACTGTGGATGGGCATGCCGATGGTGAGTCTAGCCGGTGCGACGGCCGTTTCGCGAGGGGGGTTGAGCATCTTGTCGAATGTCGGGTTGCCGGAGCTGGTTGCGAGAAGCGCTGAGCAATATGTTCAGATTGCTCTAAACTTGGCGACCGATCTCGCTCGACTCGAACATCTTCGAACGTCGCTTCGTTCGATGATGCGCGCTTCCCCGTTGATGGACGCGCCGCAGTTTGCTCGCGATGTTGAAGATACCTACCGCACCATGTGGCGCGCGTGGTGTGAAAAGAAAGAAGGAAAGTAGTAAACAAAATGGAGGGCGTCGCTCCTGCGACGTCGGGAATGCGGCGAGAATTAAAGAGCCGCGCACGAAGTAAGCGGATTCGGAATGTGACGTCCCACGGCAAATCCGCTTACTTCGTGCGCGGCTCTTTTGAATTAGGTACGATCCGTGCGGGACGGTTATGGTGAAATCGCGGCGGCAGGGGACTGTCGCCCTCCAGAATAATTGCAATCACGGCGTCTGGTAGATCTTGTGCCTCGGTCGATCCCGAAGAATCTCAGCCTTCCCCCACGCGGTGACGTTGGCAAACTCAGGGCTGCGGAGAAACCGCTCGAAATCTTCCTTGCTCTTCCACTGACTGAAAATGAGGTAGCTGCCGGACGATTGTGTGTCCACATACAGCTTGGATTCGACGTGTCCCGCCGCCTGCTGAAGATGTTTCTGGACTGCCTGGAATCCCCGCTGAAATTCTTCTTCCTTCCCGGGGAGGACGTCATAGTGCATGCCGATGGTCGTCGTCATGACTGGGCATTGTACGCGAGGCTCGATTTAAATACTCGTCAGCCACCCTTCACCTCAGTTGCGCCGCCATAATGTCATTGAGTCGTCGCGCAAACGACGCCGGGTCGGCGATGCGGGAGCCTTCGGCGATGACCGCGGCGTCATACAGCATTCGGCCAAAGCTTTCGACTTTGGGATCGGCGGCATTCTTCTGGGCAACAGAGAGCAGGCCCTTCACAATCGCATGATTGGGATTGATTTCGAGGATGCGCTTCTGATCGGGTACTTCATCGCCGCGCCCCATGCGCTTGAGAAGCCGTTCGAGATGCGCGCCCATCGCGCCTTCGTCTGCCACAAGGCAGGCAGCGCTTTCCTTCAGGCGCGTGCTCAATCGCACTTCTTTCACTTCCGGCAGGTTGCCTTTTAGAGCCTCGATCAGTGGCTTGAACTGACCTTCCAATTCCTTTTTCTTCCCGGCATCCGTCGAATCGGCCTCAATTTCTCCGCGATCGACCGCCTTCAGCGCCTTGTCCTTGTAGCGATTGAGGGACGAAGCGAAATATTCATCGACCGCATCGGTCAGCAGCAGCACTTCCTGTCCGCGCGCCTTGAAGGATTCAACATACGGGGAATTCTCGATCATCGCCCGGCTGTCGCCGATCAGGTAATAAATCTCCTTCTGATCGGCCGGCATCCGACCAACATAATCGGCCAGCGTGGTGAACTTCCCGGCTTCGGTCTTGGTCGATTCAAACAGCAGCAGGTCGGCCAGCCGTTCGCGATTTGACCAATCCTGGCCGACGCCTTCCTTCAGGTGCGGGCTGAATTCTTTGTAGAACTTGAGATAGGTTTCATATTCGCTGGTCTTCATTTCCTCCAGCGTTTTGAGCACGCGATTGACCAGGTTCGAGCGGATCTTGGCCAGCAGCGGATTATGCTGGAGCGTTTCGCGCGAGACATTGAGCGGCAGATCAGCCGAGTCCACCACGCCCTTGACGAATCGCATGTAGGGCGGCGCCAGCTCTTCGCATTCATGCTAAATGAGCACACGCCGGACGTATAGGTCGATGCTCGATTTTTTCTCCGGCCCCATCATCCAGTCAAAGCCGCGATGGGCCGGCAGAAACAGCAGCGCCCGGAACTCCATCGTTCCCTCGGCAGCAATATTGATCGTCCGGAGTGGGTCTTCCGTGTCCCGGGTAAACTGCTTGTAGAACTGCTTGTATTCCTCCTCTTTGACTTCGCTTCGCGGCCGCAGCCAGATGGCCTGCTGGCTGTTGATTGTCTCTTCCTTGTCCTTCTCGACCAGCACGATGGGGTGGGCGACGAAATCGGAATATCGCTTGACAATCTCGCGGATGCGCCAGGGATCGAGAAATTCTTTGGCGTCTTCGCGCAAGTGAAGAATGACATCAGTGCCGCGCGATTCCTTGTCATAAGGTTCGACGGTAAAGTCGCCCTGGCCATCCGATTCCCATTTCACGCCCTGCGCATCAGGGCCGGCCGCGCGGGACAGAACGGTCACTCGATCGGCCGCCATAAACGAGGCATAAAAGCCGACGCCGAACTGGCCGATCAGCTCCGGCCGATCCTTGGCATCGGCATCCTTGAGACTGCTCAAGAATTCGCGCGTGCCGGAACGGGCGATGGTGCCGAGGTTGGAAACGATCATCTCGCGGGTCATGCCGACGCCGTTGTCGGAAACGGTGAGCGTGCCGGCCTCTTTGTCGGGAATGATGCGGATCTTCCAGTTGGAATCGCCTTGAAGAATCTCCGGATTCTTCAAGCCTTCGAAACGCAGCTTGTCGATCGCGTCGGCGGAGTTGCTGATCAGCTCGCGCAGGAAGATTTCCTTCTTTGTGTAAAGGGAATGAATGATCAGGTCGAGCAGTTGCTTCAGTTCGGTTTTGAATTCCAGCTTTTCCGGCGACGCGGTAGCAGTCATGTTTCACTCCGTCATGTTGATTGCGAACTCGTGTCGAATGCGTAAAACAAAAAGAGTGCCGGAGGTGAGACGTCCGTAAGCTCTGAATTGGACGCGATCTATATATCGCGGACATTTCTGATCGACTGCCACGGTGGCAGGCATGGGCTGACTGAGTGCCAACACGACAATCGCGCGATGAGCGCATCAAGTCGAAAAATCAGCAAAGAAAAAGCTGGACACAAGGGCGAACAACTGTATTATTGTATTAATACAAACTGTCGCACGCGATGCTCATCCATCTCAGTCAATCTGATGGCGTTCCGATCTACCTGCAGATCGTCAACCAGATGAAATATCTTGTCGCAAGTGGTCGCCTGGAAGCGGGCGAGGAGCTGCCGGCCATCCGCACGCTGGCCGAGCAGCTTCTGGTCAATCCCAACACCGTCGCCCGCGCCTATCGCGAGTTAGAACAGGCCGGGGTGGTCGAGATGCGCCGGACGGCGGGCACCTTTGTGTCCGCAACGAAGTCCCCGCTGGCCCGAAAAGAAAAACTGCGCGTGCTGGGCGAAAGGATCGATGCGCTTCTCGCCGAGGCCAGACAGATGGATGTTCCCATCGACGAATTGATCGAATTGCTTCGACAACATCACCGCACCATGAGTCCGCAATCGAACAAGGAGTGATCCATATGTCCGCGCTCCATCGGATGATCGAACCGCAAGCTTCGCCGCCTCCGCGCGCAGACGTCGCGCACTCGGCTGTGGAAATTCGCAATGTCACGCGACGATTCGGCCAGAAGATCGCGCTGCACAATGTGAGCCTGACGCTTCCTGCCGGCACCGTCCTGGGTCTGGTCGGTGAAAACGGCGCCGGCAAGACGACGCTTATCCGCCATGTAATGGGGCTGCTCAAGGCCGAGCAGGGGACGGTTCGAGTATTCGGGATGGATCCGGTGCTGGAGCCGGTGAAAGTGCTTTCGCGCATTGGATATCTGTCGGAAGAGCCGGACTTGCCGGCGTGGATGCGCGTCCATGAATTAATTCGCTACATCGCGGCTTTCTATCCGACATGGGATGCGCAGTATGCCTCGCGACTCCAGCATGATTTTGCGCTGGACCTGTCGGCAAGGATCAAGCATCTGTCGAAAGGTCAGCGGGCGCGGGCGGGCTTGCTGTGCGCGTTGGCCTATCGACCGGATTTGCTCGTGCTGGACGAGCCTTCTTCGGGGCTCGATCCGATCGTTCGGCGCGACATTCTCTCGGCGATCATCCGCACCATTGCCGACGAGGGGCGGACGGTGCTGTTTTCATCGCATCTGCTTTCCGAAGTCGAGCGCGTGTCGGATCGAATCGCCATGATCAAGAATGGTCGAATTGTCTTCTGCGATACGACGCAGGCGGTTCGCGATGCACATACGCGGATCACGATGCGGTTTGACGAGCCGCGAGAACAGCCGCCGGTGATGGATGGGGTACTGATTTGGGAAGGGCGGGGCCGGGAATGGACGGCGGTGATGTCTATCCCCGCGAATGAAGCACGGTTGGCCGCGTCATCGCTTGGCGCTCACGTCGTCCAACAATCGGCACTCAATCTCGATGAAATCTTTTTGGCCCGCGCGAATCGGGCGGGGGGCGAGGCGCCATGAAAACCATTAACGGCCCCGCACTGGCGATTGCCTATTACCTTTGGCTTCGAACGCGGTGGATGCTTGCAGGTTTTGCCGCCGTGGCGCTTTTCGCACCGCTGGCTCACAAGGCGTTCCCGTTGTATCCCGAGCTGATCACGATGGCGGGTCTGGGCGCGTCAGTGATCCTCCTTGTGCTCCTCATTTCACAATTCAATTATGCCGGCGCCGATGTCAGCGCGCGCGAGTCGGCATTTCCAAAGTCGATGATGACGCTTCCATTACGCTCCGTCACCCTGGTCGGATGGCCGATGCTGTATGGATCCATGGCCTGCGCGCTTCTTTTCTTGTTGATGATGTACATCCTGCTGCCTCGGCATCTATTTGCCCAGATTCCTTACTGGGCCATGTTAGCATCAGCGGGGTTTTGTGCGTGGCTTCAAGTTGTTTCATGGGCGCCGTTCTGGTGGCAGATGACGCGGGTCATCGCGGCGATCATTTGCCTGACCATCATCATTTTCCTGGGCATCATCGCGCATGCAACAGGTATCCCGGATTGGCTTATTCTTCTGCCGTACGTCGGGATGCTGGCGATGGCATTCATTGTCGGATCGAAGGGCGTGGCTCGCGCGCGGCGAGGCGACGGGGTTAAATCTCCATGGAGCAATGGGGCAATTCCCAAGCCAGTGCGACCCGTTGCTCTTCGCCTGACTTTCCGATCCGCGTCGGCTGCGCTGCTCTGGGTGGAGATACGCAGAAACCTGATCTTTACTCCATTCATCTCGCTCATGGCGCCGGTTTTAATTTTCGTGCTCTGCGTCTTTCACCCCGGGAAGCCCTCATCCATCTATCTGTACGGGAAGATGATTTCTTCGACCATGGTGATCGTCGCGATCTTCATCGGCTCGCCACTGTGGTGCAGCCTGATTGTCAACGGCACACTCGCCAAGTTCGACACCTGGCTTCCGCACATTACTGTTCCCAATTTTCTGGCGGTTCGACCGGTGACCGATTCGAGGATCGTCGCGGCGAAAATCAAAAATGTTGCGATCGCCATGGCAGTAACGTGGCTCGCGACCTACCTGCTTCTGATTCTCTGGGCGCTGCTGCCCAACAGTTATGAGCGGCACCACTCCGTTGCCGGTTTGGTCGCGGCACATTTCAAGATGCGATACCTGTGGTGGGGATTGACCGCAGCTATCGCTCTGCCGCTGATTTGCTGGAAGGTCGCCATCCAATCTCTGTGGATTTATTTGTATGGCCGGCGGTGGCTCATCAACTCCGTTGGGTTTGCAACCATTGCAATATGGATTGGCCTGGGCGCGCTGGCCAAATGGGCGCCATGGCGGGAAATCGTGCCATTCCTTCCGTGGCTCGCTTTGATGTTTGTCCTGGCCAAGGGCGTGCTTGCCATTGTGATCATCCGCGCATTGGTTGATCGGCGGTTGCTTTCACCAAAGAGCATTTTCGGCTGGTCGGCCGTCTGGTTACTGATCGTGTTGGGTCTTTGGATTTCCGTGAAAGTGGCCCTTCATCCGCAATGGCTTGGCCAATGGCTGTTGGCGGCAGCAGTGATTTGGTTCGTCCCTACCAATCGCCTCCTTCTGGCGCCGCTTGCGCTGCACGCTAATCGCCATCGCTGAAAAACTTTTGTCCGCGCCGTCAGCCTCTACCCTTTTGCACGCCTGTCGCTACATTTGTGCCGCTCGAACAGTTTTTGAGGAGCGACATGGCAATTGCGACCGAAATTGTGGCGACGGGCATCGTTCTTTCCCTGCGGGACGGCAACGTTACCTTCAATCCGACCGGCACCAATTACGAAATGCATCTTGCCGCGCCGGCCTTTGCCGGACCGATGGAAGTGCCCATTAAGGCAATCGTGCGCGTACGGCCGAAGAAGATATGGACGGTGCCCAGCGGCGGACTTTTCATCAGCCCCGTCTTTGGCCCGCCCAGAACCATCCAGGGACGAATCCGCGCGCTGGACGAAAACAACATGATTGTCCATGCCGGCGGCGCGATTCATGTCTCGCTTCCCATGGACGATCGCGTCTATGATCTTGCCAACGGACCATTGAAAGTCGGCGCCATGGTCAACGTGACGGCTCTGCCGGGCGCGACGTTCGAACTGGTTGGATGAATTTTAAGGAATGATCTTAAATTTGAAATTTCAAATCCAAAGTCATCCCTCGCATTGGCCCGCATTTGAGCAGGACCCGGCCTCTGTGTCTCCGTGCCTCCGTGGTGAATCCTCTTTCCAATGACCAAGCCGCTGCGCATCTTCTATGCTGCTGGGCCCGGGGACGTGGCTGGGACGTATGGACACTGGAAGGCGGGGCGGGATGATCCTTCGCAGGTCTCCATTACTTACTCGGCCCAGTTCTATTCGCTTTGCAAGGAGCTTGGCGCGCAGGGCTATGTGCTGTCCTACAACGAGCGGCGTCAGCACATCGTCGATGGGCCATTTACGATCGAGCATCGGCCGGCGCGATATTTGAAGCAACGAGGCGCGCTCTACCATGTCGGGCAGTTCTGGGCCGGCATCCGGATGGGCATCTCGGCGCTTCGCTTCGGCGCGGACCTCGTCGTCTTCTCGGGTGGGGCGTCCTGGTTTTCGCTCGGCTGGCTGCGGTGGTTTGGCGTGAAGATCGTGCCGACGCTGCATTGCGTGCTATGGCTCAAGAGCGAGCCGATGCCGCGCGGCATAAAGAACCTGGTCTGGAAACTAAACGCGCGATTCTTCCGAACATCAACCGCTGGAGTCCTCAGCCTGTCCAACGACATCACGCATCAACTTGCGGAATTGACCCGCAGCGTACAGAAGCCGATCGAATCGTTTCTGCCCAGCTATCGCCGCGAATCCTTTGCCGGCCTCGATACTACTCTACCGCCGCCGCCGTTCCGAGTGTTCTTTGCCGGGCGCATCGAGCGCAACAAGGGAGTGTTCAATCTACTGGAAATCGCGCGACGATTTGCCCGCGAAGGGCGAAGCGATATCGAATTCGACCTGTGCGGCGATGGAAGCGCTCTACCGGAGCTACGCAAAGAAGCCGAAGAGGCAGGCCTGCAATCCCGCTTTCGCTGCCATGGCCACCAGGACAAGCCGCGCATGAGGGAGATGTATTCACAGACACACGTCGTCATCGTGCCGACCACGACCGATTTTATCGAGGGATTCAATAAAGTCGTCGCCGAGGGGATTCTCGCCGGCAAACCAGTAATCACTTCGTCAGTTTGCCCGGCGTTAGAATATGTTGCCGATGGCATCGTCGAAGTTCCGCCCAATGACACGCAGGCGTATGGCACTGCAATCATCCGCCTGCATGAAGATCGCTCGCTTTACGAATCCAAGCGAAGAGGCTGCACCGCATTGCAGGAACAGTTTTACGATCCCGACCGTGGCTGGGCCGCTGCACTCAAGCGGATGCTGGATCGCCTTTTCGACGAATCGCCAACCAAATCCGCTTCCCGCAATTTCATGGCCGAGAGCCTGCCGGGCCGGCGAATGCCATAACCAAAAAAGAAGCGTCGCGATCTTTGGGATCGCGACGCCTCGGGTTCATTTAATAGAAACAGAGCGATCTTTTTTAGAACGCGAAGTACGCGTCAACCGCCGCCTGGAACTGATAGTGGTCGGTTCCACCATCAAAGTATCGGGCGCTGGCGTAGTCGTAACGAACCTCCGGACGAATCACTAGATTCTTCATGATGTCGTTATGAGGCATCGGCGTGATCGCCAGTCCGACTGTCGCTTCATACACTTGCATAGCGCGGCCGACGCCCAGCGTAAAGCCGTCGTTGTCGTCATACCACTCGCCGCGAGCATTGAGGGTCGCGTAATCGCAGAGCGTGTAACTGCCATAAACGGCGGCGCCGTACCATTGGGCGCTGCTTGGGGCGATCGCGTGCGGTGCATCGCCGTAGTCAGCATTCAATGCCATGTTGAATTTGTCGCTGAACTTGTGCGTGGCCTGGAAGTCGATGACGGTCCACCAGTCGCCGTTATCGTGAGCGGCTTCGGGACCCATTGAAAGGTTCACGATGAACTTGTCATTGGCGTTCGGTGCCCAGGTTACGCCGGCCAGCAGATCCGGGTCGCCATTGTTATCGCGCACCGACTGGTTCCAGCCGCGGGTAATGCCGGCGTCAACGGTCCACTGATCGTTGAGGACATACGTCCCAAGAATTCCGGTCTGGGTAAAAGGAATCGCATAGCCAAACAGGTAGCTGTGCGAATAGAGCGCGTTACCAGTCGGGTTGATTACTTCGTAACCGAGTGTCGTGACGAATTTACCAACCTTCAGATCAAGGCCATTACCCAGCGGCAGCGCAAAATCAAGATAGGCCTGATTGATGTCGAACTGGTTCTCAGGGTCGTATCGCCCGCCATAATAAGGATGGCTGCGTGTGGTGCTGAGCGGGTTGTCGTACAGTCCATTTGAATGGAAAAGTCCCGTATCCTGGCCATAGACGATTTCAAAGCGTCCGCCGACGTCGAAGCTATGCAGCTTCGCGGCGGCTGCTGGATCAACGGTGCGCTCGATCGTGAAATCCACTTGATCCACGACGATCCGCTCATTGCGCGAATTGAAGACGTTGCCGGAGATGTTATTTCGCGGCGGAGCGCTGGCCGACGCGGTGTAGCCGGCTTCGATAAAGCCATACAGATTAATGTTCATCGCCTTGAGGGACGCGCCGACGGGCGTCTGGTCGAGCAGCGCCATGAGTGGCTTATCCGGCGCTGCGGGCGCGGTGGCCGGCGCCGTGCTCGGCGCGGTCGATGGAACATCGTCCATGAACATCGGACGATCTGGAAACAGTTGATGCGGATCGCTGGAATCAGATCCGTTTGCAAAGCCTGCTAACGTTAACGCCGAGAGAGCCGCCAAGGTGATTACACCTTTCCGATGCAACATGAGATTGTGCTCCTAGCCCAATTGAAGGGAACGCGGCGAGAGTCCGATTTACTCCGCCGGATTACTACTATCGAACAAATATCAAAAGAAGTGCCAACAATTCTGATCGTGCGTTTTTTACCGGCCTTTGCGTTATTTACATTCGAAGGGGCAATGAGGGTTGATTTACCGGACTTTGCCGCCGGTCAGGAAATAGGCATGGATCATTGCCGGTGGCTCGATTGTCGCGCATTTAGGCAATAACTGCGCGCCACCATTCAAATTGCGCCAATTGCCCCTTGCGCTGCTAGAATCAGACCTTTACCTCCGAAGGATCCCTGATGCGAGTCTGGCAACAACCTTTGCCTTCTATCTACAACGAATTGTCTGAAGCCGAGTTGCGCGTGCGCATTCAATCGGCCAAGGAATATCTCGGCTCCAAACTGGCTATCCTGGGGCATCATTATCAGCAGGATGCCGTCATCGAGTTCGCCGATTTCACCGGCGACAGTTTCGAGCTTTCCCGCAAGGCGGCCGATCAGCGGGGCATTGAATATGTCATTTTCTGCGGCGTCCATTTCATGGCCGAATCGGCCGACATCCTCACGCCTGAAAATGTGCGGGTGATTCTCCCGGACCTTGGCGCCGGCTGCTCGATGGCCGACATGGCCAATCTCGATCAGACGCTCGACTGCTGGGAACAGCTGCAATCGACCTGCCCCGGCCAGCGCATCGTCCCCATAACCTACATGAACAGTTCTGCCGCGATCAAAGCCTTTGTGGGCGAGCATGGGGGGGCGGTCTGCACCAGCAGCAATTGCCGAAATGTACTCGAGTGGGCGATCAACGATAATTCGGCTGGCGTCACCATGCCCGGCACCGCGCCAGCGGGTGCACCAAAAACAAAGATCCTCTTCTTCCCCGACCAGCATCTTGGGCGCAACACTGCTTATGCCATGGGCTATGCACTCGATCGCATGGCTCTCTGGGATCCGCGCGAAGATCTTGGCGGCAACGATGCCCGCTCGCTCCGCCGTGCCGACTTTGTCCTCTGGAAAGGCCATTGCTCGGTGCACCAACTCTTTCGTCCCGAGCATATTGATCAAGTGCGCGAAAAATATCCGGACATGAAGGTGATTGTGCACCCTGAATGTCGGTGGGAGGTCGTGCAGAAAGCCGACATGACCGGCAGCACGGCAATGATCGTAAAAACAATCGAAGCCGCGCCACCGGGCAGCCAATGGGCCATCGGCACCGAGGTCCATCTGATCAACCGCCTGGCCCACCAGCATCCCGAGCAGAAGATCATCGTGCTCAGCGACTGCCAGTGCCTCTGCACCACGATGTACCGCATCGATCTGCCGCACTTGTGCTGGGCGATCGAGAATCTGGTCGAAGGCAAAGTCGTCAACGAAATCAAAGTCGATCCCCAAACGCGCAAATGGGCGACACTCGCCCTGGACCGCATGCTGGCGATCAAAGCGTCCGCCAAGCCCGCGCGTAAGGATGCTCCGTTGCCGGTCGTTCATTCAACCGTCGTAGACTGACTTCGCCGAGCCGGCCGCCACGTCGCTTGCGCATTTGCGGACGGAAGCGCTGCCGTTCGCGAAAGCGCAAACGAGTAGCGGGCGGTTATTGGCTGCACCGCGCCTCAATACGTGCTTATCCAAAGTTGGCGCCTGAATCCGATAGGAATCCACGTTGATGCTCGCCTTGCATTTAGCCGATAACAGGGCTAGTATTTTCCCACGCTCGCGGGTGTAGCTCAGTGGTAGAGCGTCACGTTGCCAACGTGAATGTCGAGGGTTCGACCCCCTTCACCCGCTTCCAGTAAGCCTCGGCAATTGCCGGGGCTTACGTCATTTACGGGGGTGCTCCAGGCAATATGTTTGACCGCGAACTACTCGATTTCATTGGCACAGCAAATTCGATTGTCGCGCTCAGTGGCGCAGGCGTGTCAGCTGAGAGCGGAATCCCGACATTTCGCGATGCGATGACTGGACTTTGGGCGCGATTCAATCCGGAAGAGTTGGCGACGCCGCAGGCGTTCGCGAAAGATCCGCAGCTGGTCAGTCGCTGGTATGACCAGCGCCGATGCGATGTTTCGAAATGCAAGCCGAACGTCGGACACATTGCCCTTGCTCGGCTGGAAGAAATGTGCAGGCAAAAGGGTCGGCCTTTCACATTGATTACCCAGAACGTCGATCGGCTCCATCGGGCCGCAGGTTCGCAGAACATCATCGAACTTCATGGCAATCTGTTCACCTGGCGGTGCGTTGACTGCGGCAGTGAAGCAGATGAAAGCGGGCCAGCATTCGCTGAACATCCGCCGCGATGCGAATGCGGCGGCTTGCGCAGGCCCGGTGTCGTCTGGTTTGGGGAAGCGCTGCCAGGCGAGGCGCTGCTCAAGTCGCAGCGAGCCAGCGGGAAATGCGCGCTCTTCATGTCCCTGGGCACGAGCAGCGTTGTCTATCCGGCGGCTGCTCTCGTTGATCTGGCGTTGCAAAATGGAGCGAAGGTTTTGGAGATCAATCCGGAGCAAACGCCGCTATCGCGCCGCGCTAACTGGTCGCTTCGGGGAAAATGCGGCAAAATTTTGCCGGACCTGATCAAGCAAGCTTTGAGTTTGGCATGAACTCCTTCGCACTTTCGATCGCTTGATCGGCTTTCGAGCAGAGTCCTGCAATGTTTGAAGCCTCTGCGCGACTATCTCCCTGCTAACCCCGCATTCGGAGATTTCCATGAAACTTTCCCGCATCGCGATATTCGTCGCCCTGTTCTTCAATTTCCCAATCACTGCATATGCAGACGACATCGCGTCAGCACAAGGGCCAACATCGGCGACACTTTCTTCAAGCGCTGCCCAGGCGGACTATGACTTGCTGCGTAAGGCGCTCGAGGAGGCACATCCGGGCCTTTACCGCTATTCAAGCAAAGTGCAGATCGATCAGATGTTCGACCGCGAACGCGCGAAGCTTGACGCGCCGCTGACGAGGCTGGCGTTTCGCGAAATCGTCGCGAAGACGCTCGCGGCAATCCATTGTGGCCATACGAGCCTCGAGGGCGATGCCGAAATGGATGCCGTGATGAAGGCGGCTCCGACGCTTCCCCTGCGCGTGCTCATGGAAGGAAGCCACGTTCACGTGTTGCTCAACGACACGGCCGACGATCGGACGATTCTGCCCGGGATGGAAATCCTCGAGATCAATGGACACAAAGTGAGCGATCTACTCGCGCGGTTCTACGCGGTAACCAGCGGCGACGGCGACATCATGTCCGGAAAGAATCACGACTTGAGCAATCGATTCGGCCAATATTACTGGTGGCTGATCGAGCAGCCACGGGAGTTCACAATTAAAGCTGTCGCGGCGTCTGGCAATGAAGTCATTGCAAGATTGCCTGGCATCACCGATGTGCAACGCCGGAGCAATCGCAACCCTGTCAACGCGCCGATCCTGGCTGTGGCCGCCAGATTTGGCTTCAATTCGCCAGAGAATTTTTCGCTGCGGTTCATCAAGGAGCCGGATATCGCGGAGATCCGCATCCACTATTTCGTAGGAAACGACTTCGCGAAATGGATGAACGAGACGTTCAAAACACTGCGCGACAAGAAGACGAAGACGCTGATCATCGACCTCCGCGGCAACGGTGGGGGAGTGGATGAATACGGAGCTCTCTTTGTTTCTGAGCTGACCGGCAAGCCATTCCGATACTTTGATCGCATCGAGCTAAAGACTTTCACTCCCACTTTTTCGCAACATGTCGGCGGATTTCCGACGCCTGAGCGGAAAGCAGAATTTGCTAAGGGGACCGTGCCAAGTCCGACCGGCGGCTTTCTACTGACGGCGGCGATGAATCGGGGCCTGCTGGAGCAGCATCCGGCCGAGCATCCATTTCTCGGGACGGTGTTCGTATTAATCGACGGCGGCTCATTTTCCTGCGCCGCAGATGTGGCGGCCGTCCTCCATCACCTCAAGCGTGCCACATTCATCGGCGACGAAACCGGCGGCGCATATTACGGCAACAATTCCGGCATGATGCTCACACTGACGCTGCCGAATTCGAACGTGAAAATCCGTCTGCCCTTTTATGAATATTGGAACGCGGTCGAGGGTTATCCTAATAAGCGGCGCGGCACGATTCCGGATTATCCGGTGATGATGAAAACGTCCGACATCCTGCGCGGCATTGATGCGCAACATGACCTGGCAGTGAAACTGGCAGAGGAAAGCACGGCTGGGAATAAAGGGTAAACGTGATCTGCGCGAGATGATCTATACGTTGCGCGCCGATGCGGCACCGGTTTCCGGCGTCATCGACGCCGCGAGGTTTTGAAGCACGAGGGCGACGTTCACATTTGATTCGAGATAGGATTCGGCGTGGGCGAGCTGGTCGATGAGCCGGCAGGTGTTCTCAAGATCGTGCGGCGATTCCATCGACTTCAGCCGGTCGCGCAGATAATTGGCAGCCACGGTGAAATAGAGAACCATGCCTTCGCGCGTGAGTTGATCGCGGCTGGCCAGCTCATCGCGCTCGAGCTGTTTTTCGGCATAGTCATCAGCCGCGCGCTTGAGCCAGCCGGGAAGATCATCGGGCGATGAGCCGGCCAGAACCTGGTCCATCTGTGCAATCAGCTCGCGCGACCAGGTGATGACGCCATCGTGCAGCCAGTTTAAGGCAACGCCAAGGGAACCGCGCGCGAGTCGCGCTGCATCTTCGGCAAGGGCCGCTTCGATCCCACGTTTGCGTAGCTCATCGCGAACCAGCGCGACATCGAGTGCGGCGAAGGTCACCGTCTGACACCGGCTGCGAATCGTCGGCAGCAGCGCGCCGAGTTGGTCGGTCAGCAGGATAATCAGAGTGAGGTCGGCCGGTTCCTCAAGCGTTTTCAGCAGCGCGTTTTGAGCGGGCGGATTCATGGTTTCCGCCTGTTCGACGATGAATACTTTGCCGTGATTGAGATTCGCCTTACGCGCGGCCGGCTCGATTAACTCCGGTCGAATCACTTGAATCGAAAGATCGATGCCTTTCGATTTGCCGGTCTTGTCGTGATAGCGAATCAGCTCGCGCGTGATGACGTGAAAATCGGGATGATTGCCTGCCTCGAAAATCTGGCAGCTTTCACATTTATCGCACGGCTTGTTGCCTTTGGGATTATGGCAGAGAAACAGCTTGCCCATTGCCGCGGCAGCCGTTGCTTTGCCCACACCTTTTGGCCCAGCAAAGATCAATCCATGCGGTAATCGCTCAGTCGAATAAGCGCGCAGCAGCCATTCGGTCGCGTTTTTCTGTCCGAATATTTGCGAGAACGAAACGCTCATCAATCCCCTAGTCTTGATCCGTCTTTCGCGGTGCTGCCATTTGATTCACCGGCACATCGCTCGCGTAAGCCACCACCGAACTTTCCATCGCCGGCACCGTCGCTCGTCCGATTCCGGCCTTCAGTAATCTGCCTGCAAGCGCCTCGGCCTGATCCACTTCGCCATGCACGACATACGCCTCGGTCGATGCGACGCAGGTCGGCTTAAGAAATCTTAGCAACTCATCGCCGTCCGCATGAGCACTGAGGCCATGAATCGTCCGCACCTGGCATCGCAGATCATACCAGCGATCGTAAATCCGCACGCGCGGCTGCTTTTCCTGAATTCTTCGCCCGAGCGTCTGCGGCGGAATCCAGCCGACGAACAGCACCATGTCATTTGGATTTTCCACGCTCCGCTCCAAATGATGCAGCACCCGGCCAAATTCGCACGTCGGACTCGACGCAATAATCACGCACGGCCCCGCCTGGCTGTTGATCTTTCGGCTGTCCTGCGTCGATGAGGCAAATGTCACTCGCGCCAGTCCAAACAAATCTTTGCTGCCGATCATCGCCTGCGTTTCATCGTCATAATAGTCACGAAACTGGCTGTGAATCTTGCTCACCTCAACGCCCATCGGGCTATCGACGAAGATCGGAATCTGCGGCATCTTCCCTTCGTGAATGAATTTTTCGAGATACCACAACATCGTCTGCGTCCTTCCAACCGCAAACGATGGCACGATCAGCCGACTCCGGCGATCGATGCAGAATTTCACCGCGTCCAGCAATTGCGGGCCGACCTGCTCGATGGGGCCGTGCGAAGCGTTGCCATACGTGCTCTCGGTGATGATCTGATCGACCGGCTGCGGAATGGGAGATGGATCGCGAAGAATCGGCTGGTCATATCGGCCGATATCTCCAGTAAAAAGCAGCGAGTGGCCGCGGCCATCCTCGTTCCATTCGACGATAACGTAAGCCGAGCCAAGAATATGCCCCGCATCATAAAACGTGAAACTGATGTCATGCCCCAGATCGATCTTCTGCTGCAAATTGACGCGCTTGAACAGCCGTAAGACCCCTGGAACATCGGCCGGGCCGTACAGCGCCCGCGCGCTCGCTTCGCCCGGCTTGCGTGACCTTCGATCCAGATATTCCACATCCTCCTGCTGAATGCGGGCCGAGTCTTCAAGGACAATTCGCACCACTTCGGCCGTCGCGGCGGTGCAGTAGATTGGGCACTTGAGTCCCTGCCGCACCGCGAACGGCAGCTTGCCGCAATGATCGAGATGGCCGTGCGTGAGAATCACCGCGTCGGCCGATTTTACGTCGGCGGGAAACTCACTGTTGATGCGGATCGCCTCATCGCGCGGCCCCTGATACAGCCCCATGTCCAGAAACAGACGAAGTCCATTGATTTCCAGCAGATGGCTCGAGCCGGTCACCGTTCGGTCCGCGCCGCAGAATTGAATTCGCATGGCCGCGAAGATTACCGGCCCCGCCATTCAATGTGAACCGCAAAGACCGCCGGCGCCGGGGCCGGGCGTTCCCCATTGAGCGTGTTTTGACCGCGCGCGGCGCGCGACACCCGCGCGCCGCGCGCCATGATTAGGAGGCTCATCAACCGCAACCCATTGAACAAAGAAGACTTGCGACCATGCCCCGCGAGCGGCGCGCCTCGCTCGCGCGACACCAGCGCCGCGCTACAATTGTCAATCGAAATTACTTTTTAAGAGGTGGTGAGCACCAAGTTCTGTCGCCAGCCATGATTCCGCGGCAAGATGCCTTCAAGAGGTTGGTCCGCTCGATGCGACCGTCAACAACGCAGTTATAGGCGGTGGAAGGCTATCCATTGGGTCGGTCCCGGCAAATGATCCCGACGAACACGCTGGGCGCGGCATTGCTCCGTTTCGGAATACAATCAGACCTCAATGGCAATCATCGGCACCATCTGCCCCAACATCCCAGGGCATCTCAACCCACTGACCACACTCTGCCGCGAGCTGCAGCGGCGCGGCCATCGGGTGATCTTCTATCAGGTGCCGATGGCGGCCGAGAAAATCCGCTTGCACGAGTTTGAGGTGAGGTGCTTTGGAGAGAAGGAATATTCGCCCGAGGAGAACCTGAAGAACCAGCAGGTGCACGCAACGCTCTCAGGCTACAAAGCGCTTCGCCACACGCGCGAAAGGCTGAGCCGGGGGATCGGATTGCTGGTCCGGCAGGTTCCCGCGATGCTCCGCGAGGATCATATCGAGCTGATGCTCGTGGACCAGGTCTCCATGGGCGGCGGGACGACGGCTGAATTAGCCGGTCTGCCATTTCTGACGATTTGCTATGCACTGATGATCAACCGTGATGCGCTGGCCCCGCCGTTCTTCACGAGCTGGCGATATCGCACCGATTGGATCGGGCGCTTGCGCAACTGGGCCGGGTACACTTTCTTCGAAAGCTTTGGCCGGCCGCTTTTGCGCACATTGAATGAGTTGAGGCGCGAAAATGGACTCGCGCAATTCAATCGCATGTCGCAGGAACATTCCAAACTCGGACAGATCGCGCAGCAGCCCAGAGAATTCGAGTTCCCGCGCCGATCAATCCCGGAGAATGTTCATTTCACCGGGCCCTGGCATGATCCATCAGCGCGGCCGGCAGTGGAGTTTCCGTTTGAGAAACTGGATTGGCGGCCGCTGGTATACGCGTCAATGGGCACGATGCAGAACCGGCAGAAGCACATTTTCGGAATTATTGCCGAAGCATGCGCCGCGCTGGACGTGCAGCTTGTGCTGTCGCTCGGCGGGGGCGGAAAACCAGAAGACATGGGGGAGCTGGCCGGCGAACCGATCGTGGCGGAGTTTGCGCCGCAGCTTGAATTGCTCGAGCGTGCGGCGTTGTGCATCACCCACGCGGGGCTGAATACGGCGCTTGAGTGTCTTTCAAACGGCGTGCCTATGGTGGCGATTCCAATCACCAACGACCAACCCGGGGTTGCAGCCAGAATTGAATGGACGGGAACTGGAAAGAGGGTTTCGTTGTCTAAGCTGAGTATTGCGAGACTGCGGACTGAAGTTCAGCGAGTATTGGGAGATCAGCGGTATCGGGACAACGCTAAAAGGCTGCAGCAGGCGATTCGCTCGCGCAATTCGATTTCGATGGCGGCAGAGCTGATAGAGTCAGCTCTGAGAAGAAAAGAATAAGGGGCATTCAATAGGCCCGGAGATCGAGCCGCTCGCGGGTGCGGAGGACGATCTCGGCGGTTTTGGCGAAGTGGTCTTCGAGCGATTCGCCGTGGCGGCGTTGGGCGATGTCTTCGATCAATTGCATCGAGGTGGTGATGGCCGCAGTCGTCTGGCGCATCGTCATCTTCAATTGTTGGCGTAGTTCATCGGCGCGCTGCCGAAGCTGGAGGTCGGTGAGCATGATCCGGTTTCCTTCCTGCGCAAGGCGCGGCAGGCAAACGGACCGGATCATCGATGTCGTGTGATGAAATGGCGGGCTTGCGTGTCGAGCGGTAACACTCGTGCGGAGTCACTGTAGCGATGCTGGCAGACGGGGTCTACGGGGAATCTTGCAAATATTTGCGGGAAAGAGCGATTTGATGGAGCGCTCGTAGAAGCGCTCCGCTTCGCGTCGCGGTTAACCACGTCAAAGGACAGCTTTCGCTGGCTGGAGGCTTTTGACAACCCAAACGCCCCGCGCGTACACTTCCCGCTTTTCAACTTTTTAACGGTTTCGGACGGCGTACATGGAAAATAGCGGCGTGGCGAGCTTCGATCCGGCAATCAACAAGGCATCGGCCCTCGTCGAGGCCTTGTCGTACATTCAGCGATTCCACAACAAAGTCGTCGTCGTCAAGGTCGGCGGATCGATCATGGATGATGACAAACGCCTGGCCGACCTGCTAACCGACATCGTCTTCATGAATTACGTCGGCATGCAGCCGGTGCTCGTGCACGGCGGGGGCAAGGCGATCAACCAGGCGATGGAGACGGCGGGCCTGCAGCCACAGATGGTGCAGGGGCGGCGGTATACCGACGAGCGCACGCTCGCGATTGCCGAGCATGTGCTGTGCAACCAGATCAACAAGTTCATCGTGAATTTCATCCAGGCGCAGGGGTGCGAGGCGATGGGCCTGCATTCGCTCAGCAGCAATGTGCTCTTCGCGGAGAAGACTTATCTGCAAGGCGCGGACGGCCGAAGGATCGACTTGGGGATGGTCGGCGAAGTGACGAGCGTCAACGCCCGGCTGCTGCAACTGCTGGTGCAGGCCGACTCAATTCCCTGCATCGCGACGATCGCCCGCGACCCGGCGGGGAATCGGCTGAATGTGAATGCCGACACCGCGGCGGGGGCGGTAGCCGCGGCGATGAAGGCCGAGAAGCTGGTGATTGTTTCAGATACGCATGGCATCAGATCGAATCCGAACGACCCGGAGAGCCGGATCAGTCATGTGAATATCAGCCAGATCGATCAGATGGTGAAGGATGGGGTGATCACCAGCGGGATGCTGCCGAAGGTGGAAAGCTGCATCACCGCGCTGAAGGGCGGGGTGAACAAGACGCACATCATCGATGGCCGAATCCCGCATTCGTTGATGCTGGAGATCTATACCGAAGCGGGCATCGGCACGGAGATTGTGTTGTAGTGATGAAACATTTCATCTCAATTGCTGATCATTCCACCGACGACCTTCGGCACATGCTGGATGTTGCCCGGCAACTCAAAGCGCAGCTCAAGGAGAGCGGGCGCAATGAGCCGATCCTGGCGGGCAAGACGCTGGCGATGATCTTCGAGAAGCCGAGCCTGCGCACGCGCGTGAGTTTCGCGGTGGCGATGACTCAGCTTGGCGGAAACGGGTTGGTGCTTCGTCAGGAAGAAGTGGGGCTGGCGACGCGCGAGCCTGTTGAAGATGTGGCGCGGGTGCTGTCGGGGATGTGCGATGGGATCATGGCCCGCACGTTCGAGCATGCGAAGGTGACGGGGCTGGCGAAGTATTCGACGGTGCCGGTGATCAATGCGCTGACCGATTACAACCATCCTTGTCAGGCGATGGCCGACCTGATGACGCTCGAAGAGCATTTCGGGAACCTGAAGGGGCGGACAATCGCATTTATCGGTGATGGGAATAACGTCGCGCGATCATTGGCAATTGCGTGCGGGAAATTCGGGATGCGGTTTGTGTTGTCGGCGCCCGTGAATTACGAGCTGCCTCAGGATGAGGTGGATGCGATTCGCAAGAAGGTGCCGGATTTGGATTTTGAATTGGTGCGCGATGCGCAATGGGCGGTGAAGAATGCCGATTGCATTTACACCGACACCTGGATCAGCATGGGACAGGAAGAACAGAAGGCGCAGCGCGTGAAAGATTTTAGTGGGTATCAGGTGAATGAGGCGCTGCTGGCCGCAGCGCCGCGGCAGGCGGTAGTGCTGCATTGTCTGCCGGCGTATCGGGGCCTCGAGATTACCGAAGAGGTGATGAACAGCCCGAAGTCGCTGGTGTTTCCCGAAGCCGAGAATCGGCTGCATTTCCAAAAAGGGCTGCTGGCGGTGCTGATGGGGGGGAAGTAGGGGTCAGGTTTTGGACAACGACAAGCATTTCTGGGCGACCGCTCGCAAGACTTGCTTTTCATCCCAATTGGGATGAAGCCTTTGATAATGTTTTTGAAGGCGGAGCCTGAAGAGGCGGGTTAATTCCAAACTCATCGCAATCCGCTCGGTCGGCGTTTTCTTTCGCAGCATTTCGGCGGTTGCGTCGTCGATCACTCGAGTCCGCCGCATAGCTTCCTTCACCATCCCTGATAATCATAATTGCATCTCATTGGGTTGGCTTGAAAGAGTCTACGGTCGCAGCCTCATCATACACGTGTGATCTGTCGCAGCGTCAGAAAATGTGCAGCCATCAGAAAGAGGTGGCAGCCACCTTATTTATAAACACCTGTGATGTAGTGTCTTGCAAATATGACCTTTGAACATTCACGTGTGTTTGACATTTCCGTTCGTCTCCATATACTTGCGTTATGCAACTATTGAAGGATGCAAGTAGTTTGGCGGCCGATCCTGATTCGGCTGCACGCGAGCTGATGGACACGGTGCCGGCGATTATGCAGTTCATCCGCCGGCATATGCGGGCGCTGCGGGGGCAGGAGCTAACGGTTCCGCAGATCCGCACTCTATATATTGTCAACCGGGCTCAGCGGCCGTCGCTTTCGCAGGTGGCCGAGCACATCGGGCTTTCGCTGCCGGCGATGTCTCGTCTCGTCGATGCGATGGTTCGCAAGGGGCTGATGACGCGAAACGTCTGCGCCGAGGATCGACGCCATATTCGACTTGCATTGACGACCAAAGGTCGCGCGGCGATGGATGCCGCCTGGCAGGGGACACATGCGGAGCTGGCCAGTGAGTTGACCTCGCTGTCGCCCGAGCAGCGCGGCGCGATTGCGTCGGCGATGATCGCACTTCGTCCGATTTTTGATCCAGAATCGGTAGAGAATTCCTGAGTTCAAACAGATCTGATTTTTCCAGTTAGTGCATTGAAGCAAACGGCGCGGTTGTTGGAGTGGTTGTATGTGGATCGTTCGACTGGCACTCAGAAGGCCCTACACGTTCGTCGTGATGGCGATCGGCATCATTCTTCTCGGTCTGTTTGCGGTGTTGCGGATGCCGACCGACATCTTTCCGGAAGTGAACATTCCGGTGATCTCGGTGATCTGGCGCTATGAAGGCATGCCGCCTGAGGAAATGGAAGGGCGGATCATCCGCTCGTACGAGGGCATCGTCACGACGACCGTCAACGACGTCGAGCACATCGAAAGCCAGTCGCTCAATGGCGAAGGTGTTGTCCGCATTTATTTCCAGCCGGGTGCGCGGATCGAAGAAGCCGAGGCGCAGGTGGCGGCGGTTTCGCAGACCGCGCTGCACCAGATGCCGCCGGGCGTTCAGCCGCCGTTGATCATGCGATATAGCGCATCGACGGTGCCGATTCTCTGGCTATCGTTAGGCTCCAATACGCTGGCCGAGCAGCAGCTCTTTGATATTACCAATAACTTCATCCGCAATGATCTGGCGACGGTGCAGGGGGCAATGCTCCCGTGGCCCTACGGTGGCAAGCAGCGCGAGATCATGGTCGATCTGGATCCACAGAAGCTTTATGGATTTGGACTTTCGGCGGCCGACGTCTCAAAAGCGATCAACGACCAGAACCTGATTCTGCCCGCGGGCAGCGCACGCATCGGCACGCACGAATATTACGTGCGGATCAATTCCAGCCCGACGGCGGTCGATCAATTCAACGATCTGCCGATCAAAACCGTCAATGGCAGCACGATCTTCATTAAAGATGTGGCCCACGTCAGCGACAAGTACACGCCGCAGATCAACATGGTCCACATCGACGGCAAGAAGGGGGTGCTGGAGCCGATCTACAAGCTCGGCAACGCTTCAACGCTCGACATCGTCAAGCGCGTGAAGGCTGCTCTGCCGACGATCATGGCGCGCGTGAATGAGAAGGATCTGAAGGTTACGCCGCTCTTCGATCAGTCGATTTTCGTTCGGGCGGCGGTGCTCGGTGTCGTTAAAGAAGCGGCGATCGCTGCGGGCCTGACCGGGCTGATGATTCTGCTGTTCCTGGGCTCGTGGCGCAGCACGCTGATCATCTGCATCTCGATTCCGCTGTCGATTCTGGTGTCACTGATCATCCTCTGGATGCTGGATCAGACGCTCAACGTGATGACGCTTGGCGGAATGGCGCTGGCGGTGGGCATTCTTGTCGATGACGCGACGGTGGAAATAGAAAACATCCACCGCAATCTGCACCAGCGCAAGCGCCTGGTCCAGGCGATTCTGGATGGCGCCCAGCAGATTGCCGTGCCGGCGTTCGTCTCGACGCTTTGCATCTGCATCGTGTTTGTACCGGTCTGGTTTATCACCGGGGCCGCCAAAAGTTTGTTTACGCCGCTGGCGATGGCGGTGGTGTTTGCGATGCTCACCAGCTACCTGTTGAGCCGAACGCTGGTGCCGACGCTGGTGCATTATTTCCTGGCCGGTGAAGTGGAGTTGTATGGCGGGGAGCTGGATCCCAATGATCCGCATGCACAGAAGGCGCTGCACGATAAGGAAGTGCATGAGCATCCGGAACTCGCGCATCCTGCGCCGCGTGCGGGTTCATCCTGGGATGAGCCGGCGGAGCCGTCGAAGAAAAAGCGATTGATCTGGGGTGTCGCTCTGGTCGTCCTGGCAGCGGTCGCACTGCTGTCCATCTACTTCGGTCGCGATAACGGAAAAGAGATTGTTGCGTGGATCAAGGCTCACGCCAGCCTGCTGGTCGTCGGCATCAGTCTGGTCGCGATGGTCATCGCCACCTTCTATCTCAATGCCCGCACCAATTTCATCTGGCGAGGACATCAGCGATTCAACAACGTGTTTGAAAAGTTCCGCGCGATATATGGCGGATACCTCGCCTGGGCACTCCTTCGGCCCAAGTTGGTCCTCACTGTCTTCTCGCTGTTTGTCGTCGGTTCCTGTGCGCTCTACCCGCTGGTGGGCCGAGACTTTTTCCCGAGCGTCGATGCCGGGCAGATTCGACTGCACGTGCGCGGCCCAGCCGGGACGCGCATCGAAGAGAGCGAGCATTACTTCGGCAGCGTCGAGAATTACATCCGCACGCAGATTCCCAATGAAGAACTGGGCGTGATGATCGACAACATCGGCATCCCCAACAGCGGCATCAATATGTCGCTCAGCGATGGGTCGCAGATTTCACCCGCCGATGGCGAAATCCTCATCAACCTGAAGGAAGACCATCACCCGACCGGCGATTACGTCAAGAAACTCCGCCGCGAATTGCCCAGGCAGTTCCCGGACCTGAGCTTCTGGTTCCAGTCGGCTGATATCGCAACCCAAATCCTGAACTTCGGCCTGCCCGCGCCGATTGACGTGCAGGTGCTGGGTCCAAAGACCAGTTATGAGAAGGGCCGGGAAATTGCACAACAACTTAGTCGGGAGATGGCGGCCATTCCCGGTTGTGTGGACGTTCACGTTCACCAGGTTTCCAGGACGCCGGACTTGCGGGTCGTGGTGGATCGAACGCGGGCCGACCAGCTCGGCGTCAATCAGAATGCGGTGGCCAGCGATCTGCTGATTTCATTGTCTTCCAGCGGCCAGACGGCGCCGAACTTCTGGCTCGATCCATATCGCGGCATCAGCTATCAGGTGGCGGTGATGACGCCGCAATACCAGATGACCAACATCAGTGCGCTGGAGAACACGCCGGTCATCAGCCCCAATTCCTCCGATCCTCAGTTGCTGGGCAATCTTGCGACCATCGATCGGGGGTTGAGTCCGACGAACATCACCCACTACGACGCCGTCCCGACGTTCGACGTCGAAGCCAACAACGCGCAAGGCGCCGACCTTGGCTCAGTTGCGACGTCAGTGGAGAAGCTGATTCAGAAGATCACCCCAACGCTTCCGCGCGGAACGACCATCGCTGTCCGCGGCCAGGTTGAGAGCATGGAGAGCTCGTTTAAGGCTCTTGCGATTGGCATCATCGGCGCGGTGATTCTGGTGTATCTGCTGATGGTGGTGAACTTCCAGAGCTGGATGGATCCGCTGATTATTCTGATGGCTTTGCCGGGCGCAATTGCGGGCATTCTGTGGATGCTGTTTGCGACGCGGACGACGATCAGCGTGCCTTCGCTCATGGGATCGATCATGTGCATCGGTGTGGCAACCGCCAACTCGATTCTGATGATCACCTTCGCCAATGATTACCGAAAAGAAAGACAGGCCAATGCTCATGATGCGGCCCTCGCCGCTGGCATGACGCGCCTGCGTCCAGTCATCATGACCGCACTGGCTATGATCATCGGCATGCTGCCGATGTCGCTTGGACTGGGTGAAGGCGGCGAGCAGAACGCTCCGCTGGGCCGAGCCGTCATCGGTGGCCTGGCCTTCGCGACCGTCTTTACGCTGTTTTTTGTGCCGCTGGTTTACAGTCTGCGTACCAGCGCACCGTATCAGTCTGTTGAACCGGAATTGCAGGATTGAGAGTTGTAGCAGGCGACCTGACGTATTGCCGATGCAGTTTGTTCCAAACGTAGTTGCAGTGGAACAGGTATGGAGCTTCTGATGGATACCGCCCAATTGATACCGCCGACTTCCGGACAGCACCCCCGCCCGCCGCGGGAGCGAAATAAGCCGGAACCGGCCCATACAACACCCGGTCATGGCAACCCGCCGCCGGAGCAGCACGATGTAATTGATCTGAACGTCAGGCAGCCGGGTAAGGCATCGATTGTTGTGGCGCTGGTGGTGATTGCCTTGGCACTGGCTGCGATGCTGGCTGTTGGCATCATTCCGCGCATTGGAATTCATAACGAGATTGCTGCTGACGCGGCCGCCGCAGCCAATGCGCCGGTGGCTGTCACAGTGGCTACGCCCGTCCGCGCTGCAACAGTGATGAATGTCGCGCTGCCCGGGACGCTTCGTCCCTGGCAGGAAGTTTCCATCTTCGCCCGCACGACCGGATACCTGAAGGGTTTCTACACCGACATCAGCGAGCAGGTGAAAAAGGGCCAGCTCATGGCCGAGATCGAGACGCCGGAAATCGATCAGCAGCTTCGTGGCGCACAGGCCACGCTGCTTCAGCTCAAGGCGGCTGCGGCAAAATCCAAGAGCGATCTCGCGCTTGCTGAGGTGACCGATCGACGTTTCGAATCGCTCAAAGGCACCAATGGCGTCACGCAGCTCGAGCTGGATCAGTATGCGGCAAGTCTGCAATCTGCTAAGGCCAACGTGCAGTCGGCTGAGGCCAACGTCGCCAGCGAAGAGGCAGAGGTTCATCGCCTCAGTGACTTGCAAAACTTTGAAAAGGTCATTGCCCCATTCAATGGCGTCGTCACAGGTCGAACGTATGACGTCGGGTCTATGATCATCGCCAATCCGACCAGCAACGACATCAAGCCGATGTTCAAGATCGCGGAGAATGATGTGCTGCGCGTCTTCGTGAATGTGCCGCAGTCTTATTCGCTGACGATCAAGAAGGGCATGGATGTGAACGTGACCGCCCGCGAGCGGCCCGGCCGGGTTTACACCGGCAAGGTGATGGGAACGACCAACTATCTCGATCCCACCAATCGCTCGCTGCTGACCGAGATCAAAGTGCCCAATCCCGATTTCTCGCTGCTGCCGGGCATGTTTGTCGAGGCGAATTTCACCGTAAAGCGCGACAAGCCACCGCTGTTGATTCCCGCGCCGGCGCTCGTGTCGGACTCCTCGGGCAATCGCGTGGCGATCGTTCAAGACGGCAAGGTCCACTTTGAGAAAGTCGATCTTGGCGTCGATTACGGCAAAGAACTGGAAGTGGTTGGCGGCCTCAATGGAGATGAGCAGGTGATCGCCAACCCCGGCGAGAAGACCATCGAAGGCGCGGAAGTGACGGTAGCGGACGAAAACAAGCCCGCACCCGCGACGGCCGAGCAGAAAGATTCAACAAAACACGTCGCCGAATCGACCGATTCTCGATCCAAATAGCAACCCGTTTATTTTCCAAAAGCCCTCTTTGGCGCCCACGGCCTGTGGTGCGACGCTGAAGAGGGCGCTTCTTTTTTGGCATGCTTTGCGAGCGGCGAGCCATCGGATATACCGATGCGCGATGCTGTCGCAGTTCCTACCGCTGATCATCGCGATCGCCTGCCTGGTCCTGCTCATCGGGCTGCTCAAGATTCTGGTCCGGCGGCCCAAGCCGCTGCCCTATTTTTCGCGGGAATTTCTTTTGTCAAAAGGCGAGCTGGTTTTCTACCAATCGCTTCGTCGCGCCGTTCCACATCATCTGATGATCTGCCCGAAGGTTCGCCTGGCGGATGTCATCCATTGCTCGGGTGAAGCCTGGAAAGAAGGTTTTGGTGGGCGCATATCGCAAAAGCATCTCGATTTTGTCATTGCCGACGCTTCGACCACTGCAATCTGTGTTGCGATTGAGCTCGATGACAAAAGCCATCGCCAGGCCCGTCGGCAGGAGCGGGATCAGTTTCTTGAACGGGCACTTGCTGCCGCGCGCGTGCCGCTGATCCGCGTGCCCGCGGCGGCGGTTTATGATGTCAAGGCTTTGAGCAATGTGCTTCGTGGTGTGATTGATTCGGCAGCGCCGGTCGAGCGCGTGGCCGAGTGACACGGCGCGCGGTTTCAAACGCAATTCCTTGTCGGCGTCCTTCGTTTTAAAACCAGAATGAATCCCGCAATGATGAGGATCGCGCACGCCCCAGGCTCCGGCGTCGCGGTGACGGAAAAGTCATCGAACGTGCCGGTGTACTGAGTTGGAGCGATCAAAGAATTCAAGCTCATATCCGCGTTGACCAGAACGCTCGACTGGATCGTCGAATCGAACCGCTCCGTTCCCAGCACGTTGCCATCCACGATAAAGGTGCTTGCTCTCCGATTGAAATCGAGCACCAGCTTCAGATCGTGATATTGGCCCAGCGCGGCGGCGCCGGAGAAAACGTAATTCTGATTCACGTAGCCATACGCCTGGCCGTTGGATGATATGTAGGTGGAAAAGTAGGAGTTGTCCGAGAGCAGGGCGTCGAGATTGACGCTGGTAATGTCGTCGGCTGTTCCGTTGCCGGTGTCGGTGCTGGGCCCATCGAGCAGTGCGTGAACTTCAAGCGTGATGATCGGATTTCCGTTGGCGATGGCATCGTAATTAGGATCGGTTGTCGCTGCCGTCTGATAGAAAACGGAAGACCCGGTAAGCTGGCTCCCGATCGCTTCGAGCGCCTGGCCTCCATCGAATGCGTTAGATGTGGTAATCATCATCGCCGATGGAACGCCAGGCGAAACAAGAAATCCCCCGCGGCCGTTGATCGTCTGGCCGGCCTGAAAGGGTGCGGAATCAAAGTTGGTGGAGACCAGCACATCGCCTCGCACGGTATGTGTCGCGAACGCAAAGAACGCCACAAGAACCGCAGCGACAATCATCTCAATTGAGTATTTCATTAATTCTTCCCCGGCCATTGATGCGGAACTCTAAAAAATGGGCAGATCTGAAGTGGCGGCAATCGTAGACGATGCACGGGATGCCATGCAATCCACATTATGCCGGCTTTTGCCGGAGTGGCCCCAGATTAACAATCAGATTTGACGAGCGGCAAATACCCCCACCAGGACTCGAACCTGGAACTGCGGTTTAGGAAACCGCCGGTATATCCCTTTACCTATGGGGGCGAAAAGGGCGAGGCGGATTGTAGCGGTGTGGTGCGCGCGGGGCAAAGCGACCACCTCGTGGAGGCGCCCGAACGGCACGGGCCACGCGGGAACAACTTCGGCGACTGAGCGAAACGTCGCTGTTTTTTCGCGTCGCTATTGCCCCCTCGCGTTGCTCGCGATCGCGTAGAGGGAGCTGCGCGCACCGATAAACAGGGTCTTGTGATCGCGCCCGCCGAAGGCGAGGCTGGTGGCGCGTTCGGGGGTTTCGAGTGTGCCAAGGTGCCTGCCGGTGTGGTCGTAGACATCGACGTTGCCGCTGGCAATGTAGACATTGCCGTCGGCGTCGGCGACAACCGAGTTGCCGCCGCAGTCGGCAAAGAGCTTCGCGGTCAACCTGTAATTTTTGTCAATGCTCACCAGCCACGTGCGGCAGTCATCCTCGGAAGTGAGGTAGACACTCTTGCCCGGCTCGACGACTGCCAGTTGCGAACTCTGCGTGATCGGCCGACCGGTGCCGCCGGCCATGATGGCAATGTTGGAATCGGGGGCGTAGAAGTAGCCGCGGTGCTCGTTCTCGACGGCGATGATGACGGCCGTGTTGCTGCCCTGGCGATAGACGTAGCCGCGGTGCTCCATGTACTCCTGCATGATGTCCATACGATTGTGCAGACCCACCGGAAGCAGCAGCGCCGTGCCGGGCCTGGGCATTTCGACTTCTTTGACCTGCCGCAATTCGCCACCGTTGATATCGAGGCTGAAGATTCCTCCGATCTGACGTGCGCCGGGGGCGATGGCCACGATGAGCAACGTGGACGGCTCGACAAAGTCCATGACCTGTGGCTGGAGATTGCCGGATGTTTCGGCCGGCACATCGGCCTTCTTGTCCGCGTCATTCCAGCGGTAAATTTTTCGATTGGCGGCGTCGGTAAAGTAGATTCGGCCGGCATCGTCGGCCGTGAGGCTGGTGGCGTTGCTGAAGCCCGTCGCCAGCTTCTCCAACTTCGCGTCCCTCGCAAAGACCGCGGGCAGCGGCAGGGAATCACCCTTCTTCATCGACTTGCTGATGACCAAGTGCGTGAAGTTGTTGGCGCGGGTGGCCACGCCGCTGCCTTCCTCAAGAACTGCGTTGTCATAGGGAAGCCGCGTCTGACTGAAGATGTGTACGTCGTCGAAAACGATATTGTCTGAGTTTCGCGCTTTGACCGCATAAGTCACCGGCGTCACGAGTCTCGACACGCGGTACATGTACGTGTCGGCGAACAGGATGTTACGGCAATCCTCGATGTCCAGCGCGTATGCATTTTGCTGTCCCGCCTCCTCCTCGGTTTGCAGGCAGTAGAACTCCCAGTTCGCTACGTCGTGGAGAGCTACTTCGACGCGGCTGTGGTGTTCGTTGGAGAGCTGATAGACCTTAAGAGGCGTGGATGTGTTTTCACCACGCAGACCCATCGGTGGAACGCCACCCTGGAGCCAGATGTTGCGGATGATGCCACCGCCGCCGTTGTTGATCAGCAGGTAGGGCCGCGCCTCGCCGGCGCCGCGGGCCGCGCCGCGGCCAAAACCGCCGCCGCCAAACGCGATGTCATCCATGACCGACTTTTTACCTGAGTTCCACAGGATATTGGGAGAACCGGCGATGCTGCTAAACCCAAGCCCGCTGACGATGGGCGAGCCGCCCTTTGGTGAGGAGATTGCGCTGAGCATGGTCCGGGTGCAATGCAAGCCAATGAGCACCGTGTCGGGCTTGAGGATCAGCGGCGCGGCAGCGCGGTAAGTGCCTATGGGGAAGTAAAGCACACGGTGTTCATTGATCGCGGCCTGCAAATCGGGATTTTGCCCGAGCGTGCGAACGTTGAACCATTCGCTCATCGAAGGCAGTGGTGGAATGTCGGATGGCACGCCTGGCGCCGCGGCCTCAAGCGAATGCTCCTTGTGCCGGGTGATGATGCCGGCTTCGCGACCATCGGGACCGATTTCCAAACCCGCGGAAAGGTGATCGACGACATAAAATTTGCCGCGTGCATCGATCTTTTCGCCGCCGGCGATGAAGTTGGGGACGTCGGTGCAGGCGGTGTTTTCCAGCGTCACCTGATGCTTGAAGTTTCGCGCATCGCCGAACTTGATGCCCGCCTGGGTAATGTCGTCGAATTGCAAATCGCGGGCGTAGATCTGGTCGGTCTGGCCCTGCGGTATTTCGATCGCGACAGGCATGTGGCTGAAGGTGCAGCGGATCAGGCAGAATCCAACATCCTGCGTGCGGATACCCGCGACCGTCTGATTCTCCAGATCGGAGTCCATCAGCAGGAACTGCCAGTTTGGGCTTGTGCGCGTGGAGAGGATGCCGAACTTGCCGCCAGTGATTTGCACATGGCTGGCCTGGTTTCCGATATCTTCCATCGCTGCCAGGGCCGAGCCGACTTTGAAGTTCATGTAGCTCAGGTAGCTGTGCTGCGCGACATGGAAGCGGATGCAGACCGCACTGGGGTTGCCATCACCGACCTCGAAGTCGATATTGCTCATCGCGCAGTTGAAACTGAATTCGCTGGCATCGACAACCGTCCCATCGGCTAGTCGCCTCTCGGCGAATTGGATCATGTACTTGCCGGTGCCAAAGGGCCAACCGCGACCCGGCTCCGCAAATCCAGGAGTATTGGCGCCCAATACAAAGACCGGGCGATTCTTGCCGTAGCCGATCACGCGGGTGCCGGTCGGAACGTATACCGTCTTGCTTATGCGATAGCGCCCTTCAGGAATAAATACGATGCCATTGCGGCCACGGTCCATGGCCTGTTGGATGCCGTCCGAGTCGTCAGCAATGCCGTCACCCTTGACCTGGAACTGATCTGCGGTGAGGTAGACGGCGCCGGGATCGTCGGGGCGCTGCGTGAAGATCGACTGCGCACGCAGCACTCGTCCGCAGACTCCCACCACCATCAAGGCGACGACGCAGGACCACCCGGCGCAGATACGGTATCTCATGCAGCGTTACTCCGGCTTTAAAAGCTCGTGATTGCCGCGAGGATTAGTTGACAGGGGAAATGGGCGATACAGGCCCAGAACACCCCCTCAGTTTCCGCTGAAAAACCGATAAATTCAACAAAAGGCGCAGCAAATTCAGAAGGTGACCGATTCACGGCCGCAGTCGGCAAGCACGCGAGGCCACTGAATCTCCCAAATCGCGCCGCTTAATCCCGGAAGAGCATGGGCAGATTCGTCGCCAGATAAACGCGCCAGACTTGATAGTCATGATGAGCGCCGGGCGTTTCGACGTACGTATGCTTGACGCCCTTCGACGTAAGCAGGTTGTGCAGGTTGCGGGTGCCGATGAGGGCGGTCGTGTCATCGTCGCCGCACCCGAGCCAGATCATCTTGTAAGTTTTGTTTGTCTTCTCCACATCCGCCAATGCGGGAGCGATGGCGTTGGCGTTCGAGCCGCCGCTGTAGATGCCGACGTAGGCGAACAGCTCAGGGTGTCCCAGCCCGATGGCAGATGAATGGCCCGCGCCCATGGAATAGCCGATGATCGCGCGATGATTCGCATCTTTGATGACGCGATATTCTTTTTCAATCAGCGGTATCACGTTATTGAGCAGATCCTTTTCCATGAAGCTTGGCCCGCCGCGCCCGAACCCGCGCCCTACGGGTGCCGGCTCGGCGACGCCCAGCGCCTTGCGGGTGTAACGAATCTCCGCCTGCCGCCCAGTTGAGCCGGTGACATCATGGCCGAAGGGCATGACGATAATCGCCGGCAGTGCTTTTCCCTCGGCAAGCAGATTATCCATGATCAAATTAGCGCGACCGGTTTGCGTCCAGCCTCGCTCAAAATCATTTGCGCCGTGGAGCAGATAAAGAACCGGATACGATTTATCTCCGCTGCCGTATCCCGGCGGCGTATATACGACGACTCGGCGCTGCGTGCCATTGTCGCGATTAATATAAAAATGCTCGTGCAGCACGCCGTGTGGCACATCCTTGAACGCGATGAAATCCATCTCCGGTCCCGGTACATCCACCTGGCTCTTGTACACACCCGAAGCGGGGCGAACGTAGGTGTTGACCGGATCAGGCGTGATTTGCCCATCGACGATGTACCAATATTGATAAGAGCTGGGCTTGAGCGGCTCGGTGGTGTAAGACCAGACGCCATTCTCGTCTTTGGTCATGTCGAGGATCGTAGACATATGAATCGTGAAATCGCCGCGCACCTGAACCTGCTTGGCGTTTGGCGCGCGCAGGCGGAAGGTGATTCGATGATCATCGCTGACTTGCGGCGAGATGACGCCGCCGCGCGTAACGCTGTCTTCAACACCACGGCCGCGGCCAGGAGTGCTGGGCTGAGTCGCCTGGGCCCGAGCGTCAGGCGATGAGAGCATCGTCAGAAAAACGATCGTCGCGAGAAGCGTTAGAGCAATCGCAGTGGTTCGCGTTGTCATGGCGTCCTCATTTCTTGGATATGGCTTCGCCACAGCATAGCGGCAGGCCGCCGGCAAGACATGATGAATCTTGCCCGCCGATGTAGATGATTGACCCCACCTGCAACCAGCGTATTGGACGCGCATGAGGAATGTTGCCGCGAGGAAAAGATGCCATTCTGGAGGTGCACGTGATTCGCCGGATGACGATCGCAGTTGTTCTCTCGGGTATGTTTCTGTTTGCCGCGACGGATACGGCTTGCGCGCAGGCGACGCGTCCCGCATCTGGCGCAGCTGCGCGGGGCGGACCGGGTCGCGGCCGCGGCGGGTTTGGTCGCGGGCAGTTTGTGCCTCCCGGTCCGCCGGCGCCCGTGCCGCCGCAGGTAATGATGCCGCGCCCGACGCCGCAGGAAGTGGCGGAGATGAACGCGGCCTTAAAGAGATTCATCGGGAGCAACACATCGGCCGATGCACCCCTGCTCAAGAAGTATGCTTCGCTGATCAACGTCCCGCTGCCGCGCGATAATCCATGCATTCGCCCCGCACCCAGCGCCCGCGGCAATCGCCACACCGCGCTCGTCCAGCGCGCCAAAGAGGGTGATTTTGACATCATGTTTATCGGTGATTCGATCACCGACCTGCTCAACGCCGACAGCGATCCCTTTGGCAATCCCGGCGGCAAACCGGAGATGCAGAAATATTTTGCCGGCGTCAAAGTCGGCAATTTCGGGGTGTCGGGTGACACGACACAGGGGGTGCTGTGGGGCTTCCAGAACGGCGAAGGGCAGGGCCACAAACCCAAGGCCATCATGCTGATGATCGGCACCAACAATGCCGGCAGCGCTTCGGGTCCGGAAATCGCCGAAGGCATCGGTGCTGACATTCTTGAACTCCGCAAGGACTTCCCCGATGCAAAAATTCTACTGCTGGCGATTTTCCCGCGCGGCTCCAGCTCTATCGACGCCAATCGACTGAAAGTAGAAGAAGCCAACAAAATCATCGCCAGGCTACATGATGGCCAGCATGTCTTCTTCATGAACATCAACGACAAATTCCTCGATCCGCAGGGCCATCTCGTTGGCTTCCGCCCCAGCGACAATCTTCATCCCGTGTCTCAAGGCTTCCATATCTGGCTTTCGGCGGTCGCTCCGACGCTGAAGGATTGGATCAAGTAACCCAGGAGAATGTGTGATTTCCGCAAAACGTGCGCTTTGCTCAGTTGTCTTTGCGATGCAGTTTATGTTGTCCGGGGCTGCCGTCTCATTTGCACAGACGACGCCTGCCGGGCGCGCTGGGACGAGACCTGCGGTGATTGTTAAGCCACCGCTGGACGCTGTGGCAGTGGATGTTGCGCCGCCGCTGGATAAGGATGGAGATTTCAAAATTGCGCCGAAGACTCGGTGGACGGATGTGCCGCCGATTACGGTGAAGGAGGGAACGCCGCGCGGAACCGTCTCGACATTTTCCGTCAAATCGGAAGACACAAAGATGTTTGCCGGGGTGAACGGGCCTTACGTGCGAAATGTCTGGGTGTACGTTCCGGCGGGTTACGTGCAGGGCAGGGAGCTTCCGCTGATGGTCGATCACGATGGCCGCGCGGATGCGGTGATTCAGACTCAGTTGATCGCGGTGATGGACAATCTGATTGCCGAGAAACGTCTGCCTATGATGGCTGCGGTCTTCATCGCCAACGGCGGCGACGTTCGCGGCCGCAGCGAGCGATCGCTGGAATATGACACCGTCTCCGGCAAATATGCGGAGTATATCGAGCACGAAATCCTGCCGCTGGCCGAGAAGAACGCCAGAGTCAAGTTCACCAAAGACCCCGATGGGCGCGGCGTCATCGGTCAAAGTTCCGGATCGGCGGCCGCCCTAGCGATGGCCTGGTTTCACCCAGAATGGTATCACCGCGTCATCAGCTACTCAGGAACGTTCGTGAGCATTCAGAGAAGTCCTCAAGTGCCTCACGGCGCATGGGAATATCACGAACATCTAATCCCCCAATCCGATAAGAAACCGATCCGCATCTGGATGGAGGTTGGCTCGCGCGACAATGGTTTCAACCTCCCCGAGGGCAGCTTCCGCAACTGGCCGCTGGCCAACAACCGCATGGCCGAGGGGCTCAAGGCCAAAGGCTACGAGTATCAATATCTTTGGGCCGAGCAGGCCGGCCATGTCGAGCGCGGCGTAGAGCGCCAAACGATCACCGAAGCGATGGAGTGGGTTTGGAAGACTTACAAGGCTCAATAGACATTGCACCTAAGGCCGGGCGTAATCAATTCATTTCGAGCCGGTAGAGCGCAACGGAGTACGCAGGCGCATCGAGTTTGCCGTTATATGTCACGGTTCTGGAGATCGTCCGAATCACGTTTGGAAAGCCATCGGGCTCGTTGTGAACCTCCGGGTTGGCGCCGGTGATCTCCCATTGACTAGCGGTGTTCTTGACAGCGAGCTTACCAAGATCCACTTCGACGGCGCGCTCGGTGCTTGTCGCATTGACGATTGAAATCGTGATTGCCCTTCGATCTTCCGTCCATGCCGCGGCGATATCGAGGTCTGCGGTTGGCTGTGTGATCTGGATTGGAACAGTGCCAAACTGGTGGCGGTACAGGGCCATAACCTCGCCGCTGCCCTCGATCGTGGCCGCCGTGCGGCTGGTTTTGATTGCCCCAAGTACGTTTACGGTCTGGGCAAAGCACGCAAGTTCGACGATGTCGCTGTTGCGGTAGAACTCGTGCAGGCCCATCGCAACGCCCAGGGCATCCTTGAGACGGTACTGCGTGCCCAGTTCACCGTAGACATAGTTGCCGTACCAGAAGTTCCACTCGTCGAATGCGACTTTGATGTTGCGCTGGTCAACAATCGGAAGCGTGGACTTGTAGCCGCGGAATGCCGTCAGAATGTTGTGGATAGAATCGCGAAGCTGCACGGAGTGTTTGTAGGGATCGCCGACGACTTCGTGGACGTAGGTGTGCAGCGACAGGAGGTTCATGTTGTCGCCGCAGGCGGTGAGCATGTGATTGTCCCAGCCGGGCGTGCTGGTGTCGCCGCAAGCAACAAGGATGGCATCGGGCGCTTCGGCATGAATCAGCCTGGCTGCAGCGTTATGGCGGAGCACGTAGAGGTCCACAGGCATGTAGCCTAGTTGCCACGTTCCGTACATCTCATTACCGACAGCCCAGATTTTTTCCTGCCATGGCTCGCGTCGTCCGTTGGCGGCGCGAAGCCTGCCCATCTGTGTGTCCGGGGCCCCGACGATGTATTGCACTTCGGCGGCAGCCTCCTCAACCGACCCTTTGCCCATGTTCAAGGCGATATACGGCTCGGTCTTGATCAGATCGCACAGCTCCATGAATTCATGGATGCCAACGTCATTGTGCTCGATGTTCTTCCATGCCGGATTGGGGCGCGGCGGGCGCTTATCGCGATTGGGATCGATGCCGTCGCGCCAGTTATAGCCGGATACGAAGTTCCCGCCGGGCCAGCGCAAAAGCGGTGTGTCGAGCTTCTTGAGTTCCGCCAGCGTATCGGCACGCCATCCTTTGACGTTGTCCGCGGGCATGAGCGAGATTGCGCCGATGTGGAAAGCCCCCTTGCCTTTGGCGGTGATGGAGAGGGTCACCTGATCCGAATCGGGCATCGATGAGAATTCCAAGGGATACGACGTCCACTCACTTGTCAGATTTTCGATCACCTGCTGCTTTGACCAGATTTGAAGTCCGCTGGAGGCGCTGGGATTTCCCAGCCGCACTGTGACCGGACCCGCTTCCGCATCGCCTGCCAGAATGATGTGACCGACATATGCCTTGCCTTTCTTCACCGCGAGGAATCCGCCGGCACCGTTGTACGGCTCATTTCCCTGCGCGATTCCCGCTTCCGTACCGTCGCCTGGAAGATGAATCGCCGGCGACCAGTCGCCGACGTAGGGATGAGTTTTGTCCATCGTCACCGTCCCCTTGGGGCCGATGACTTTCCATGGTGAATTCTTCAGATACACAAACGCGGCGGGCTTGCCGTAGTTGTCGTCGGCCAGATCGAACGGCTTGTACTCGTCGGTGATCTCCTGGCCGAACTTGCGATCCTCGATCATCTCGGCCCAAAGCCCGCCGTAAATCGACCGTCCCAGATGCTCGGCAAACTGACCGTAAACGTACTTGGAGATCGGCGCGCCCGTCTTGGAGGGATCGAGCGAGAGAGTGACCTGCGCGTGCAGAAGTTCTGCGGAGAATACGATTGCCGCCAAGGCGATGACGCAGGACCACGTGACGCGACTGCAGTGATTCATAGAACCTGGCTCCGGCGCTAGAGCAATTCAATGTCGTTGGGTCCGCATCGCGGACCGTGTCACTGGGAAAGGCCTCATGATTGACAATAACGCGACAAGGTCAAGATGATCTGTTCCATGGCCAAGACGATTCTTACGTGCATGTCGGCTCTGCTGCTGATTCACATTCTTCCCGGGACCATCATGGCCGCGGATCCGGGCGTGGCGGTGTTGCTGGTGGACACGGACCGAATTGCCGGGCAGGTGGACGAGCGCATTTACGGGCATTTCCTCGAGCACATCAATCATTCGGCGGTGGATGGGCTGTACGCCGAGCAGATACGCGGGCAGGGTTTTGAAGGGAAAGATTTCGACGACTATTGGGAGAAATTCTCCGACCACGGCGCCGTCGAGGCGGTCGCGGTGCGGTTCGAGCAGGGGGAACGAAGCGTGCGAATCTCGGCCAACCAGGGCACCGCGGGATTGCGCCAGGGACGCATTTATCTTCAGGCTCACAAGATTTACGACGGCTCGGTGTGGATCAACCCTGAGCAGGGCGCGCTGGAATTGGCGCTTCAAATCAAGGACTCGACGGGAAAAGTGCTCGTACGTTTGCCATTAGCAACTCACGGTGCCGGATGGCAGAAGCTGCGATTCAAGTTCGAAAGCCCCGTGACAGATCAACAGGCGGCGATGGAACTTCTCGGCAGCGGGACCGGTTCGGTGCTAGTCGATTTCATCTCGCTGATGCGCGCCGATGTTCGCGCCAACGGCAAACTTCGGCCGGATTTGCTGGAAGCGTTGAAGGGGCTCAAGCCGCCGTTTATCCGTTGGCCAGGCGGATCGTTCGCGTCGATCTATAAATGGAAGGACGGAATCGGCCCGGCAGTAAAACGCAAGTTTAATCCGAACACAATCTGGGGCGGCTATTCCGACTACTACGGCTTCGGCACCGACGAATTCATGGAACTCTGCCGCCAGCTTGGTTCCGAGCCGATGATCGTCCTGAGCGCAACTAACACCGATCCAGCGCAGTTTGAATATGCGATGGAATGGGTCCACTACCTGCTCGATCCGGCCACCTCACAATGGGGTCGTCTGCGCGCAGCGAATGGACATGCGGAGCCATACCGCGTTCCGTACTTCCAGATCGACAATGAGCCAATGAACCACGGATTGAAGGCCGAAGAGTACGCGGCCATCGTCAACCTGTATGGCAAACGGCTGCGCGAGATTGCACCGCAATCAAAGATCGTCGCCTGCGGGCAGAAGCGTTCCAACGACGTGAACTGGAGCCAGAAGCTCATAGATCTTGCCGGCGGCAATTTCGACATCCTCGGCTGCCACAATTACGAATATGAGCCGCAAAATTATGCGACCGGCATTCGCAGGATCGAGGACTACCTGCAAAAGGTCGGCAACTACATTCGCACGTCCCCGCATCCGAATATCAAGCTTGCCGTGCTCGAATGGGGGCTGTGCCGCACGTACGACTGGCGGGCCGGAATGCATGCGGCGGGGATGCTCATCGCGTTCGAAAATCTCAGCCCGGGGCTGGATATGAGCTGTCCCGCGCTGCTCATGCGCAACACCACCGATGACCCGGAGTGGCGGGCCTGGATCTATCACGATCATGTTTCATGGTTCGCCGGGTCCGGGTATGTGGCGGAAAAACTCTTTCGCGAACACTACGCGCCGATCCGCTTTGCCTCGACCTCCGGCACCTTCCGCGACATCCCCAAACGATCCGATTTCTTTGACGACATTTCCCAGATGAAGCCGGAGGCGTGGACCCCCGACACCCTTGATGCCATCGCCACCGGCACAGCGGATGGCCGCCGCATCATCATCAAGGCCGTCAACTATGCGGCAAATCCCAATACGCTTCTGGCCCGTCTGCAAGGGAAGCAGGTCCCGGCGAGGGCGACTGTTACGATCTACACTGTGACTGCCAGACCGGAAGACGAGAATTCACTGGCGGAGCCGAACAAGATTCATCCGGTGTCGACCACGATGCCGTACGCGCGCGACATGGCGTTCATACTGCCGCCCTACACGGTTGCTGTGGTGGAAATCAGAGGGATGGTAATCCCGTGATCTGGCATTTAAGCTGATGGTTTGAGTAAACAGCCTCTCGCGTGTGACGTGCTGGCAGTGCTCATCGCGGGAACGGCTTGGAACGTGAATCAAAGAAAACCCAGAATATCCGGGAGTGAAGCGATGACATCGATCACGTGCCGAAGACGAGCCCACCAACTCATCTCGAGCCGCATGAAGCTTCTGACCCTGGTCGCTGTTTTGACCACTCACCTGCTCCTACGTCCCGTGATGGCGCAGTCGTCCAACCAAGCCCGGACCCCGAGAGTTCCGAACGACAAAATGGTGGCCATCGACACCCCCGCGCAGCCCGACGCGATAGAACTCGGCACGGGCCCTTTGCCCGGCGCAGTCACGCCTGAGACGTGGCACAGCCAGTACGGCAGCAAATTCGCGCGGAACGTCACCATCGCCACTCTCAGGCCCTTCCTTCCGGACCCGTCGAAGGCGAGCGGCGCGGCGGTGATCGTGGCGCCCGGCGGTGGCTTCCGCACGTTGTCGATGGAGAACGAGGGCTGGAACGTCGCCCGAGCGCTGGCCGACAAGGGCGTCGCGGCGTTCGTGCTCAAATACCGTCTCAACCAGACGCCGGCCGACCTCGACGCCTTCGCGCGGACGCCCGCCCGCCCGAGGACTCCTGCCGGGGCCGCGCCGGCGGCGCGCCCATCCCCCAGTGACATGGCCACGCGACTCGCGCCCCAGATTGCCGACGCCGAAGCCGCCTTTTCCCTCGTCCGGGCCAACGCGGCGAAGTGGCACGTCGATCCTGACCGGATCGGCATGATGGGGTTCTCCGCCGGCGGAATGCTCACCATGGCCACCACCCTCAACAGTCATCAGGCCAAGCCTGCGTTCATCGGCAATATCTACGGCGGCCTCTCTCCCGTGGAGGTCCCGCCGGACGCTCCTCCGCTTTTTGCGGCAGTCGCCGCCGATGACCCGCTCCTTGGCGCCCCGAACTTCGGACTGATTGAGAATTGGCGCAAGGCAAAGCGTCCCGTCGAATTCCACTACTACGAACAAGGCGGCCACGGCTTCGGCATGTACAACAAACCAACCACCAGCACCGGCTGGTTCGACGCCTACGTCAAGTGGCTTGGTATGCACGGATTCACACGGCCAAAAAGCTAGATGGGCCGGCCACTCGATTTCGCGGGTGCCTTGATCGCAACTTGCACGCCACCAGCATGTTCATCCACCGCCCACGAATGGCAATCGTAGCGGCGCAGCCTCTATGCGTTCGTTCCGCTGCTGATTCGCGAGATGGAGAGTGAAACGACTGGCCTGCAGATGAGCTTCGTCGCGTCGCATGGCGCGGTTGTATGCCGTCACGTCGTAGCGATCGCCTGGGCGGCGTTTTCGATTTGTGATACGGGTCGATTTCTGCAACTAACTGGTCTTTACGGGCTGCGTACATCGCGCCGCTCCATCTCTGCATGCGCGCGCACCGTATCCATCACGAACTCGGGTGTGGAGCGGCGTTCCTGAAATGTCTGAAGGAAAATGGGCGATACAGGGCTCGAACCTGTGACCTCAGGTGTGTGATGCTGATTCCAGCAAATCACGAAAGTGACAATAGACGCTTGAAAAAGGCCGATTTTTTGAATTTACAGCGGGAAATCGGGGTCTGCAAAAAGTTGGTGTTTTTGCGACGTTTTGCAGGCTGGCGCAAGGTTTCTCTGGAGTTTTTCTGGACACGCCATTTAGTCAGGTCACCGTCACGCGCTCGAGGGTTGTCAGTATCGACAGGAAAAGGCCAAGCGTCGACAGCGTTGCCCACTTCCATTGATCGCTTGCGGGTCCCGGCGCGCGATCACGCGGCGAATAGATTCTCACCTGGTCCTCAAGAATCATCCCATCCTCATCGTATGGAATTTCAGCCATGGCCATGCCCAGCACTAGCGTGATGCCGGTAGCGCCATAAGCGATCGTCGCGCGGAACAGGCCCTGGCCCTGGTCGTCCTTCTCCTTGACCAGCAGTACTCCGGACCGCACAGCGGCATTGAGCGTGCCTGCTTCAAGCCACGTGGCATTGTATCGCGGGCAGACGGGCCCCACGCGATCCCAGTATTGCCGGGGGCCCCGTTCCCGGTCGGCCGGGTCGATGGCCTGCAACAGTTGTCGTGCGGCATTGTCGGCAATGATGATGTGGGCTCGCCTGATGCCCTTTCCCCACCATGCTGAGGCAGCAGGATTGAGCCAGTTGATAAACTGCTCATGGGCGAGGCGGTACAGCAGTGTCGAGCGCTGTGGGTTCATGGTGGTATAAAAGACGACACGGTGCGTGGCGGGTCGGCCAGAGGCACCGTGCGTCTATCGCCGTAAGGCCAATCTATCGGGCGGCAAAAGGAAATTTCCAGTTGCCGTTTTATGATTCGAGAGGGGTCACTTATGTCGCGTGGAATGTGGTCTATCGTAGCCGCTGCGGCGGCTGTGCTTGGATTCGTCCTTGGCTGGGCTGGCGGCGTCTCGCACGGCCGGCAAGAGGTGCTGAAGGATTTCCAAAGTACCGCCCGGCAAGCCGCCGACACTCTGCGGCAGTCGGATCCGCTGGCGTCATCGATTCTCAAAGCCGGAACCGATCAAGCGAACGCGCAGGACCTGGCCGTGCAATCGGCTTCGCATCTTTTCAAAATTGGAATGGGGTGCGTGATGTATGCCAATGAACATCACGGCGATGGGCCTGCAAAGCTTTCCGATCTGGTTGCGGCAAAAGATGTCGATGATTCTGGCGTGCTGGCCTGCCCGATTCCCGGATCAAGCTATGTCTTTTTGGGATATCATCAGGCCGACCCTGATACCGCTGTCGTTGCGTTCGACAAACCGGCTGACCCAAAAAAGGCGCGCGATGGAATCAACGTGCTGTATCACAGTGGCGTTGTGAAGCCTGTTGCCGGCGATGAAGCCGAGAAGATCGCAGCGGGAAAGCAGCCATGAGCCTGGGCATTCTTGAAGAAAACCCAGTGATGCGGCCGTAGCTCAAATGGCAAGAGCGGCCGGCCGGGTGAAGAACCGGTGATGGACAAGGCGAGTCCAAAGAAGCGTGACACGGCCGCTTACGCCCCCATCATTTGCCGGCAGGTTGTGGGTTCAATTCCCATCGGCTGCATTTTCTGCCGACAGATTTAAAAATTTCTTCATGCGTTCAAGTTTGTCGTGCGCGGGAAAATGCAGGATCAAATCGCCTGCTTCGTAGTCGGTTTCGTAGCTGTTGATTTCTCGTTTGGCCAGTGTCTTGACCTTCAGGGGCGCGGCTTGGTCCTCGATGACGTAGCGGATCGCTCCCTGCTCCCACAAGCCCCGGAACCGTCCCTGACGGTCGGTTTCCGAAAGCTCGTTGAACATCGCATCCGCTCGCTTCAACAGGTCCATGCTCGCCGGCGTGTTTCGGATGAAAAATGCGCCGGTGTTCGGCCCGTTGTGGTCCTCGGTCCAAATCAAGTCCGCGCTGTCGTCCAGCATGTCGCGCAGGTCGGTGTCATATTGAGCAAACATCGCATCGGCGTCCGTCCAGAAAATCCAATCGTATTTGGGTAAGTGCTCGATCAGCAGCGGCAACTTGCTCCATGCCGGCGGGCGCTCCCCATGAATTACGCCATAGTGTTCGATGTAGGGCAAGCTCCATTTGACGGCATAGCGGCGCTTGGTGGGAAAGGTGATGCGTGCAACGTCTACGATTTCCTCCGTCCAAAGCGTGGCAATCGCAAGGCGCGTGGGCATCCCATCGGTGATTCTCCACCACTCATGCTTAATCGCGGCGTCTGCCCAGCTCATAACCGGCGTGGGGATTTCTTTGCTCTGATTGACATCGTTGTGTCGGTCATGCGTCCAGTGGGCATAAGCGAAGCGACTGGACAGGTCGGGTGGGTTCGCTTCAACGATCTTATTCCAATGTCCCTGGCAGTCGCCGCATGGAATCTTGCGGGCAAATAACCTGAGCCAAGTTGATTCATTTGCTAAATCACAAGTGGCGGGCCGGCGGTGAAACATATCCCAAAGCGCGGTTCCCCACGATGACGACTGCGGAAGATCGATTTTCTTTTTCGGCTCGGGCTTGGGCACCAGCGGCAGATATTTCTCGTCCAACTTCCAAGCTACTTCCTCCATCGGCAGAGCGGGGTTGTAGCGGTCGGGCAATTGGTGCGTCGTTTTGAAAATCGCATATTGGTCAAGACTTTCGACGGGCGTGAATTTTCCTTTGACCCGGTGAACGAAAAGTGGCTTGTCGTCAAAGTCGTATTGGACCATCGCCGGTTCAAGATAGTCCGGGCGCTTGGCGGGCATGCCGTAGTCCATCCCCGTATATCTCCACGCCAAATGGGTAAGCGCCTTATCTCCATAGGCGTTCTGACGATCAAACCAGTAATAGAAATCGCTGTGCTGATTCATCCAGTTGAGCAAGCGAAGTGCTTTCCAGCATCGTGCTTTGTCCACGATGAATTGCCCGGCCTCAAACTCCGGCTCGGAGCGTGGGGCAATGCCAATCGTCTGCCACACTGATTCGGGGAAATCAGTTCCGCCGGTTTCAGGGGTGTCGGGCCAGAAGATAGCGCCATGCTGGATATACTCGGCCCGCTCGAACAAATCAGACGGATCGCGAACGGGGTAAGAGTCGGCGTCAAGGTAAAGAATTTCTCGGAAGCGAGAATGCAGGATGGCGTAGGCTTTGAGCGTCCAACCTTTATCGCGGTCGTAGATGCCGCGCACCGGATCGACGGGATAGAAGGCATCTGCTGCATGCAGCGTGGCGCCAAGCTTCGCCGTTTCGGTCGCAAACCAGTCGGGAAACTCGCTGGCATCGAATCCCCATATTTCGACAGGCAAAGTGCATCCAACGTGGCGGATCATCGCCAGCGTGATAAGTGCTGAGTAGGCGTAAGCACCTCCCCCGCATATCACAATCCCGCGCCCGTTCGCGTCGTCTGGATAGGGTAGAATTGCCCTGGCTGCGTCGGCCATCGCCTGCCGGTAGATCGCATGCACTTCCGGATATTGCGCCCAATACACTTTTAGCCGCTTCCACGGCCCCTTGATGTGATTCCACACCAGCTCCGGCGCTGGCGGCGGCGGTGGAACATGCAGCCCAAGCGGGCACGTGTCGTTTTGCGCATGCTCGCTGCATTGGCCGCCAGCCTTGCATGCGTCACGATCGGCGCTGGTGCGATCTCGCTGGGCGCACTTCCAGCAAATCATCTGACGTTGGCGAAGTTCAAGGGGCATAGGTTCCGGGGTCGGTTTTGAGACATTGAATGGTGCAGGTGCCACCGCTGGCCATGGCCCACAGTTCCACGCCACCGCCGGACAAAGGCCATCCGCTGGTAATCTCCTGGCCGACAGAAAGGGTGTTGGCAATCGTGATTACGTCTGTCGGTTTCCATGTGCCGCAAGGCACGCTTGCTCTGCCAGCGAAGAAAATCGGAATGACATCGATCGTTCCGCCGACCTGGGTCGTCTCTGCGTGGTCACCGGCAATTACGATGACTGTTAGAAGTTCGGTTGATGCGTCATATGATGCTCGCCAGCTAAACCCGACCGGGAAGATACCTTCGTCTTGGATCGTGCAGCATTTATCCCCCAGCGCCATAGAGATTGTGCCGGGCGTTCGATAATCGAAGTCAATCGTGTAATTGCACGGTGAATCGTTGGCCGGGTTGGGCGTGAGGTCCGCGAAATCCAAATCCGCGTTATACCATTGGTAGGAAGCGCCGCACGTTCCAGCGCCTGAGGCTCGCGGGCATGTGCAACCATCATTGATCGAAGCCCAATCCGGAAAGTTCGTCACGCATGACTGCACGACAATGCCGCTCAGGCTGACTTTTAGAAAGTTCGGCAGCGCGATGTTTTTGCCATTGGAGCAGGTCTGAGAAGAGCCGTCCGGGTATTTGCAATTGGTAGTCGGGGGACAGGAACAGCAGTAGCAGAAGTCGTCAAAGTCAGCGGGCTCGGTCATGCCCAGGACGCCGTCCTTGAATACGAGCTTCCCGCCAGAGATGGCTGGTTGAAAAGGCATGGCTCCCCTCCTCAGGTCAAGCCCGTGCAATCCGTGCCATCCAGAGTTACATCGTCTCCGTCGGCGATGGCGGTGATGCGACCATTCGTAACGGTGACAGTCAGCGTAGAAGCAACTACGGTCGTTCCACTGATCACGATGTTGGTGAGCACCGTGAATTCATTGGTGATGCCGCCTCCAGCGCCGGGGCCGCCGGCGATGACATAGCAGAGTTTTCCGTCACTGCCCGTAACTGGAACCAGCGCGACAAATTTTCCAGTAAGGTCGGTGGTATCGGACGCGTCAAGATCGATCGCGGGCTTGTCTGTAAATGATCCGGTCTTGCCGTCGGTGACTACACTCCATGCGCCAGTTCCGCTGTCGGGCGCAGCCTGCTCCCAGCTATAGCGCGTGCCCGATTTCCCCGTAAGTTCCGCGGTGATGCAAATAAGCGGACCGGGTCCCGTGAGGCGAACGACCGCCCACATAATGCCGGTGTCGTCTGTGCCGTTTTCGTCGTTCTCGGTCCACAGGATCTGCGCGGCGCCTTGCTGTCCGCTCTTTAACTGGCCAGGCTCGTTATCCTCCACGTCGGCAAATCCATCAGCGACGTTCTGAATGTCGATCTGGACTGAGCAGACGCCGATGATCCATGCGCGGCCCACAGCTCCGTCGGCGATGGGCTCGGCGCAGATAACGAAGTTACCGAAATGCTCGGTTTCGACAGGCGTCACGCCCGTCAGCGACGGATTGTTTTGGAACTCCGTCTTGTTGTCGTCCGGCCCATACAGAATCCCATCAATGCCCAGAACCTCGAAGCGCTTGCGGTCCTCTCCACTGTTGTTCTGGACAAAGATTGTGATGATCGGTTGGCGGATGCCGGGCTGGCCGGCGCTCAGCGAGTTGCCATTGGCCTCGCTCTTTTTGATCGCTCGATTTGCGCGATTCTGCCACTGCGCAGACGGCCGAACGGGCGAACCGTTGGCCACTGTTTTCATTACATCACCAGGCATGTTTTCACCAATTCAATGGGGTAACGCGCTTGCCTCGGCGTGGCGCGGGTTTCCTAACGGGCTTGTCGGTATCGAGCTTGACGCCAAGTAATGACGCGGCAGCGCAGTTGCCTACGGCGCAGTCAAGAAGATGGTTATCGCGGCCGGGCCTGAGCTTAAAGACAATGACCGTTCGCCCGCGTCCCTCAGTCTTGACGCCATATTCCGCGGTGAAGTGGTCGGCAAGCATCCGGTGCGACTTGGGCACCTTGCCGAACAATGACAGGCAGCTTTTATCTCCCATGGCCACGCGCAGTCGAGCATGGAAAAAGGTCTTCCAGAAATTCGTATCAATCGTGATGTGCCTGACGCCTCGCTCATTGGGTTTAGTAAGCCAGTGATGGCCGATCTTTTCCCCCGCCGCAGCTTTGAAGTGTTCCCATGGAATGCTGCTGGCATCCACAGAACGGCCGTGGCTGGGCATTACAATCGCGGCGTGCTTGGACTGGCGGCAAAACTGATAGACGGTGTCGGTCTTATAGCCGGCGTCGATCAGCAGCTTGCTGATGCGCATTTCTGTGCCATTGCGAATCCAAGCGCGGCTGATGAGTTGATCGGTTAGCTTCTCAAGGCCAGCGTAAATCTGCGCCTCTTCGCCCCCGGCCGGGAATACCTTGGCCAGCGTGACGCGCAGGTCATTGAGCGTGAAGTAATCACCGTGCTGCTCTGGAAACGTCCCGTAGTCGATAATGTAGCCGGTGAAGCCCTCGGCCCACGCGATCACCATCCAAAACAGCACGCTGCCCTGCACGTCGATGAATGCGGTAAGCGTCTCACAGCCGATCGGAACGGCGCGACGGTCGAGGTTGTTCACCTTTGCGCAGATTTCATCGGCCGACAGTTGCTGTTCTCCAAGCTGCTCAATCAAAGGCTCATTCTGGTACTCTGCCGCATAGACCGCTTCGCCGTGGTCGATGCGAAGATTCATGGCGTGCTGGATCGCCGATATTTCATCGGGGTTGTGCCGGGCTGGCCACGCCGGCAGGGCGCCAGCATCCATCTGCTCTCGATTTGCAGCGTAAAACTCCGTGGCCTCTCGTCCCTTGTTGTCCGCTCGAAGGCTGTCGGCACGGATCTGCGCGTATTGATCCCATAGGACAACATTGGTCGGCATGGCGTTCATCAGCTTGGCGCGCTCGCCTTGCCACTCCGGATGCTTCTTTCGATTCAGTACCCGGTCGGCCAGGTCGTCGGTTGCGATCACGGTACAGGGCATGACGGCCGCGATTTTCTTGCCCGGTCCGGCAAGCCCCAGCACAGCTCCCGTCACGAGCCTTTCCCGCTGAGCCACTTGCGATGGGCTATGCGCCGATTCATCGGTTTGCGGATCATCCAGCAGCGCCAGGTCGGGCCGGATGGATTGACCGTTGGCCAGCTTGGCTTTTTTGCCGCGAATTCGCCCGGTGATGCCGGCAACGTCAAGCACGATGCCGCTCGATAGGCTGCCCTCGACGGTGGGCAAAACAATCCGCTTGTCGGTCCAAACAATGCGGGTCCGCTTTCCCTTCCAAAGCTGGCCACTGCACCGATTGGCGATTCCCTCAAGTGCGCGGATCGGCCCGCAAGTGAAGTGAAAATCCTCGTCCAGCAGGTCGTTGGTTTCGAGCTCGGTCTTGATGCTTTTGAGTATCTCGACTGCGGCGCTTTCCTCGCTGCCGATCACCGATACAAATCGCCGCAAGCCGTGCAGAGTCGCAAACAGTACCGCCCCCTCGACGATCGCGGTCTTGCCGCTGCCGCGCGGCATGGCGTAAGCCGACTGCCCGCCGTCCTGCATGATGCTTTCAAGCTTCTGGATCACCGTCCGATGATCCGGCGACCATGGCAGGTAAAACGTCTGCGGAAGATAGGTCCGAAGAAAATACTCGAGGCTTCTGCTCTGGGCGCGGCGCTCGGGGTTAGCGCAGTCTGGCCGATCGTCGGCGACGTCGCGGCCCTTGCGCGATTTCTCCGCAGACACGCGGGCCATCTTGTCCCGGTGCTGCTCATAGCCGCCCTGGCCGGTTGCCTTGCGGCGCGGCTTCCTGGCTGTCTTGATCGAAAACATGAATCAGGCTGCGAAGTTGTAGAGCTGCTTGACGGCGCGGAGTGCCGTCGGCAGGTCGTTGGCGTCAATCGCCTTCTGGTAGACGTGACGCGTCGCCTCGATACACCAGCCGCGAATCAGGCTGGGATCGCTTTCGGCGCTTTTGATGATGCGAGTCATAGCCGCCACGATCAGGGGCATGGGCTGGCAGTCGGGCCACGTCTTTTGCGAAGCCTCGATGATGTCGTGCTCGGAGCCGCCGTTGAGAATCCAAGTGAAAACCTGGTCGATCCGGTCGGGCGGCAGAGCAAGGGCGGTTGTCTTTTTACTCATTTGCCGGCCGTGAAGAGTTCGAGGATCCAGCCGCGGTGAAAAGCATGCAGGCCCGGATCACCGATAAGGGTCATTTGCTCGATGTTCTTGCAGCTCCGCAAATTCGCCGATGATTCGACGGTGATGGTCCGCATATCCGAGAGGCGGAACAGTAGAAGCTTTGCGTGCGTTCTGACGCTGGCAAAGTGCGCTTTGCCTGGACGTTCGGAAAACAGCTTTTGCGCGTGGGTGTAGATTTCATTGCTCGTGCCTTTGAAGTAGTGACTGGCCAACAAATAAACGCGTCCGATCTGGCCAGCGTCCAGCAGCTCGCAAAGCCCGCTGATATTTCGCTTGGAAAACCCAAGTGTGGCGATGATCAACTCATCGATTCGAGTTCCCGACAGCTTCAGCACGGCCGGGACGATGTGCCAGAGGGCAAAGCGGCCAGATACCGCCAGGTGGATCGCTTCATCGGCCCATGGAATGTGGTCGATGGCATCGGCTGTATCTGTGGCCTTGCGCACGTCCCGGAAATCCCGCCGAACGTGGCGCATGACCTGCCGGCGATCTCCCTGCAGGTGAGGCAGGCGGCGCAACTGATCTTCGATCGATCCCGCGCCGGTGGAATGCAGAAGCGGATTGAGCGATGGTTGGAGCGGCAAAGGTTAGTTGCTAAACAGAATCCACCATTGCGTACCGTCGCTGATGACGATCACGACTTTGTATTGAGCAGTGAGGTTGTAAGTGTTGGCCCCGTTGATGTTCTCTGTTCCGCTGCCCTTGACCGTGACAGCGTTGGCACTGCTATCGGTCTTGATGATGGCATAGAGCAAGCCCGAGACGGTGCTGGCCGGCGGCAAGGTTTCAGTGACTGCGGCGCCACTGGCATTTATCTTCCAAACAGTGGCGGTTTCATCGAGCGTGGCGCTGGCGCTTTTGGTTCCCAGAGCCAGATAAAGCGCGCCAAGCGTCTCAAGAAAGCTCGTCGCTGTGAAGCCAACAGCGTTAGAATTGCCCTGATTGTCGCGCTCCATCGTCGTCAACGGAGAAGCGCTGGGAGTTCCATTGATGACGGGATTGTTGTACAGCAGATATTGATTGGGCATGTCGCGTTTTCCTTAATCTAGATCGGCACGCCGCCGACGCTCGGTGCGAGCCATGGAACGGTGAAGGCGCCGGCGGGAATGAGTCCGCCAAGCGGCGAATAGGCATAGACCTGCTCGACGTACACAAAAGCGGGCTTTTGAATTAGAGCGTTGGTCGTATCGTCGGTGGTGGTCTGGTAGCGAACCCACATGTAGTCCCATCCATTCTTGATGATGCCTGTGATGGGTCCGACCGAAAGGTCAACCGCGTTGGCGCTGGCAGACCAATTGAGAGTAAGTTCCCAGTCTCCAAACCCATTGCGCTTCGATCCCTCCGCGCCTTCAAATAGCAACTCGCCTGATCTGAAGGTGAATTCCACGCCGTCAATATTCATGTTGACAGTATCGGAATTGACGCTGGCCGTGAGGCTGTGCAGTTGCTCAACGTAGGCCTCTGAAATGGTCGGCAGATAGAACGTCGTTTTGTATTGTGCGGACGGAACCTTGATATCAACGCCGTCGATTCCGGTGTCGGTCACGCCGATCGCGCCCTGGTAGTCCGGGGGTGACTGATCCTGTGACGCGGAGTATTTCCCGACGGTATTTCGGCTGTGGGTGATGTGCTGAGTTCCACCGCCGGTTGAGAATGAGAAAGCTGAATCGTTTGTCTGGCGGTCGAGTGTGGGACTCTGATAGTTGGCGGTGATGATCCACTTGCCCGGCGCGATGCGTTCGCGTTCAAACGTGTGGATAATATTTCCAAGGGCCGACGCGCCGCTGAAATGCGGCATGGCAAACAACATCACCGTTGCCGGATCGTCGGCGTTGTCGGCGACAGGATCGCCCGACACGATCGCGCGATACACGTCGTTGCTGCTACGTCCAAGCGAGCCTTCGCCGGACTTCCAATGCTCTTCGATTGAAAGTGCCATGGGTTAACTGAAAGTGAGTCCGCTGACGTTTTTTGCGCCGCCCTTGCCCTCTTTGAGAATCATCTCCACGAATTGAGCGGTTTTTTCCGTGGCCTTGGCGATTCGCTCGCCGGTATTGCTGTTGCCCAGCCCAAAAGCGCCGGCGGCGCTGAACGTGCCCGCGACGGTGGATTTCATCATCCCTTCGAGCCCCTCATTGGCTGCACTGGCGTCGAATGTGGGGGCGTTGAAAGTGCGGCTCTTGCCGGCCTCGGTCTGGGCCTGCTGCGCGCCGGCCGCAAGCTGCTTTTTCAGGTCGGCCAGTTCTTGTGAGGCCTGGTCAATCGCATCCTTACGCGCCTTGGCCGCCTCATCGTCATTGGATTTGCGACGGTTGGTCTGTTCATCCTCAATGCGTTTGCGCGCCGCTTCCTCTTGCTGCACAAGCTCCGGATGCGCTGACTTGAAAGTTGCATCAGCTTTGGCCTGGGCGTCTCGATATGCGGATTGACGATCAGCGTCGCGCTGTTGCCGCTGCTTATCATCGTAACTATCGAAAGTGCTGTGTAGGTTCTTGCGGGCCTGCTCGGCAAATTCATGGGTAATCTTGCCGGATTTTTCCTTGGCGTCGATGTCCTTCAATCCCTTTTGAAGCTCCTGATTGTCGGTGTCATAAAAGCTTTGGAGTTTGTCGGCGACGTAATCGACAACGTTTTCCCAGGTGTTTTTAAACCAGTTGGTCACCTTCGTTATCGCGGTCTTCACTCCATCCCAGTTGCTCAAGTACTCCTTGGCATAGGACCAAATCTTTTCGGTGCCTTCGACGGTGCTTGACCAGATATCCAGCGCATCGGCTTTGATGCTGATCCAGTTCGATCGCAGGAATGTCTTGCCTTTGAGTGCTTCGAGCTTGACGTATGTCCATAGGATTTTCGCAGCCAATCCCCAGTCGCCGGCGGCCATGGCATCGCGGACGCCCTGGAACGCGGTCACGGTTTCGTCGCGCAAGTCGCTGAACACGCCCGAGAGATATTCACGCGTCGCTGCACCGGCCTTGGTGAGATACAGGAACGCAGCGGCACCGCCCAGCAGCCCGACCGTCATGAGCCCCAGCGGCGACACCGCGGCAGCTACAAGCGCATTGGCGATGCCCAGCCCGGTGCTGAAAACTCCGACGGCTCCCGATGCAACACTGAAAACCGCCCCGACACCCTTGAGGATGATTCCGCCAGTCAGCAGGGCCGCGCCAGCTCCGGCCGCGGCGACAATCAAACCCTGATGCTGCGTGATGAAATCCCGCACGACGCCGATTCCCTTGATCATGTAGCCGGTCACCGTGTCGAGCACCGGGGCAAGCGCGCCGCCGATCTGGAACACACCCATTTTCACCACTTGCCACAAGTCATTGAGCTTTTGATCGAACGCCAGCGCCCCATTGGCCGCGCTGGTGCTCATGGTCAAGCCCAGTTCATCGGCTCGCTTCATCATCTTGTCGATGCCGGCGGCTCCCTGGTTGAGCAATGGCAATAGCTCGCTGCCGCTGCGTCCGAAGATCTGTTGCACGAGCCCGCTGCGGAGCGTCGGGTTCTTGATCTTCGACAAGGCCTCGGCGATCGCCCGGAATTGTTCCTCGGGCTTCATGCGCGAGAGTTGAGCGACCGACAAACCCAGATGAGCAAAGGCTTCCTGCGATTGCTGGCTACCCTCAGCCGCGTTGAGAATCGATCGATTCATCCGGGCGATGCCGGTTTCGAGCTTTTCGAATTCCACGCCGCTTTGATTGGCGGCATATTTGAGTTGCGACAGCGACTCGACGGCCATCCCGGTTTTCTGGGCTCCACGCGCCATCTCCGCGCCCATCGACGCATAGGCGCGCGTTGCGGCCATCAAGGGCGCCAGCATCGCCGTTCCGGCGGCAATGAGCTTGGTACCGACGGCCGATGCGGTCTTGCCCCATTTCTTCAAGGCAACCTGGTTCTTGGCCAGCGAGCGCATGAGCTTTGAATCGTCGGCAAAGATTTCAACGAATGCGGAACCGGCTCTAATGGCTTGCGATGACATGGCTTATTTTGTGGGTGGTAGGACTGGCTGGGTACCGCCGCCGATGAGTGTCCCGGGCTTGCGGTTCTCCTTAACGATCAGGCCGGAAAGCTGCGACAGCGGCACCATCACGTCTGGCTCCTTGCGGCCTCTCCGGAGCGTTGGATTGAAGTCAGACGGCTTGGCGTCGTCTTTGCGATAAGGGTTGGAATTGTGCAGCGCGGCCATTAAGTGGCTGGTGTGATTCCACCATTCTTCGCGCACACCCTCGGCCATCCAGGACAGTTTGCGGGGCGTGAGCGGCCCGGGGTCTACGCCGATCAGTCCTGCGAGCTTGTAGATAGCCCGCTCAACATCTGCTGCATTTCCAGCTTGATCTGTCTTTCGATCTCCCCGCTGCTCAATTTCGCGGTCGATTCTTCGATCAGCATGGCTCTTATCTGCTCTGCTTTTTCCATCGCGCTGGCCAGCAATGTGCGACGATCTTTCGGGAAAAAATCGACGAGTTCCGCCTTGAGCGCGGCACAGGCGGCGTCCCACACGTCGCCCTTGATCGCGCGATAGAAGGCTCGCTCGTCAATGCCGGCCTTCTCTGCCTGCTCGCTGCAGAGCGCCCACAGCACTCGTCCGACTGTTTCAGCTTCCTGCATGTCGCCGATGACGGCGATACGCTGCGCGGCCTTGACGTCCAGCAGGTCAAAGGCGACCTGCTGGCCATCGATCTCGATTTTCACTCGCTCCTTGATCTGATTGCGAGCGTCCAGATTGATGTCGATCGCCCAATCGTGACCGTTTGCGTCCTTAAAAATCTTCATTGGGTTTGCGTCCTACTTGATGGAATCATGCCAGGGGCCCGGAATCGTCCCGGCCCGCACTTCCTCGGCCAGTGCCGGCCCCATCCACGGATGAGGGGGATAGGTGACGCGGCGTGTGTGACCGCGCTTGTCGGTCAACGTCTCTTCCCCGCCTTTTTCGATCGTCTCAGCCACGCCCTTTTTGAATCGCTCGGGCCCGATGACGACAGAGCGGGACTTTGGATCGAATGAGAAATATGTTTTGTCTTTGAGCGAGCCATCGTGCGACGACGGCGGCTGGTTTGCGCCGGCGCTGGCCTTGCGCCTTCGAAGCTTGGACCTGCCGCGCGTGCGGACGAAAGCGCCGGCCTTGGACAAGGCGTTAGCTGTCGCCCGGCCCAGCGCTTCGATCACCGGGCGTCGATCGAAGAACATATTTTTGACGTTGAAGCCGGCGGGCATGGCCGATTAGCGGTTTATCTCTTTCAACAGTCGCATGACGTGCTGAAGTTGGATCTTCTCGGATGCAGCGGCGTCGGGCAGGGCATCGTGCCAGGTACGAATTTCGCCCGCAATCGTATTGATCATCTTGGCAACGGCGCAGGTGATTTCCTGCTCAAGCACGTGCGGCCGGACGTTGAGGCGAAGCTCGTTCTCAGCGGGGGCATTTTCCCACCGTTGTATCCGCTCGATCGCCTCTTGTACGATTTGCGCCTTTTGCATGACCGCAATAGTACCTGATCACGCTCCGATGCCGGCAATGCTCATCTTGTACTGAGGTGAACCCGCGGAACCGGTGAGCGTGAAAAGCTTATTGGCTGCGCCAACGGGCCGGCCCGCAACCGGTGAATGCAGCGCCAAACAGCCGCCCGGTTCAATCGGGTAATCAAGTCCAGTAGCCGCGCCGCTGAAGCCGGTCCAGCCGTTCGCGCCGGGCTGGGTAATGGTGATAGTGTTGGCCGGATCAAGGTTCTCGATGATCAGGTCCTTGATCGCGCCGCCAGTTCCACCATTGGAAAAGTCGCGCACCTTTCCATCCAGGCCGCCGGTAACCGCGGTCAAGTCGATAGAGACACCGCCGGTGCCTGCCGCGCCGGTCACTTCCAATGCATGGTTGGCCTGGCCGGATCCGGTGCCGTTGGTGAGTGGGGTGGTAATCGACGCCGATTGATGCGTGAAATTGGCTGAGGCGGTCACTGCGCCAAATGCGTTCGTTTCGCCCGATTGGAGCGAAGCCGAGAAGGTCGTGTTATTCAGGGACATGGTTGAAATCCTCGAATGGTAACTGAACTCACCAGCCGAACAGGACGTTCTTTAGGCACGCATCTACTTGCATTTCTGCCAAGACTCTGGCCACGTACTGCGCCTTGAAGCGGCGGTTTACAGGTTCCCTTTTGGTGAGTGGAACTAGGCGACTTTAACCCACTGGGGCGGTACCGCGCTTTGCGTGGGCTTCAGAGTAACTTGCGCGATCACCTCTTTGTCGAGGTTCTCATCGCGACTGAACTTCATCACCGCCCAGTCGGCCCATGGCCCCTGCGAGCCGGCGGTAGTCTTGTCGCCGTCCAGCAGCACGACCGCTACGGATTGCCGCTGCAGGTATGCACCCAGCAGCAGGTCAAACGAGGGGTCACCGGGATTCCACGGAATCTCCAGATCGACCGACCATTTGAATAGCGCCTGAGCCGAAAGCTCGAAGCCGGCACTGGCGCGGGTGCTTACATCCGCTTCGCCGTTGTCGATCGTGGCGGTCGCATTGCGGACCGCCGACAGCTCGGAAAGTCCGCCTGGGGCGGCCCCGACGTAGATGCCGTTTGTAGCACTGCCCGACCACGCTGCACGCGTCGTGTTGAGGCTGTAGGCATGGCAGTTGAAGCCAATCTGAATCATGGCAAGTACTCCGATTAGTTGACAAGAAACTTGAGCGTGACAACCGACGTGAGGGCCCGAAACTCACTCATGTGCTGCTGGATAAACAGCCCATGCGGCCAGGTGACTTCGGTGCAGGTGCCAGTCGGAACGTTGTTGACGTTGATCTGCCTGCCCAAGAAGAACACGGCGATCTGCTCGGACAGGCAAAGGTAAGGGTCGAGCGTTGCCGGCAGGATGTCCTTGCCTTTGAACTGCGTCCCCACGTCGATGGAAAATGAGGCCCTTTGATCGCCCCGGCGCTGGGTGGGTTCCAGCGTGCGCGTCTGCGGTATGACCAGAATCCGCCCGCCGCTCAGGTCCTGAATGTTGGCCGCCAGGTCGTATGCAGCAACGGCCTGAATGCTTGGCTGAAATCCATTGCCGTTGATTGCAGATACGACTGCATCGCGCAATTGACTTGCGTTGACCGGCATTACGAAACCTGTTTGGTGTGCACGCGATAGCGCTGGTCGACCGAATCGGCCGGGCTATAAGGCGGGTCGATCACTTCAAAAACCTGCGTAACCGACTGGCAGGTATTGCCCCCGATTACCGGCTGATCGATCTGCAGGCTGATCCTGTCGCCTGCCTGGGGCCGCACGTAAGCGCCGCCCAAAATCAGCGCGGTCACTTCGATCATGAAATCCTGCGTCGATGCCTGGATTTGCATGCCCGCTGCCTGATCGTCGCTGACGAACGTGGAGCGGGCGCGCACCGCGTCGATGGTTGCCGACAGGTTGCCTCGCGTGTAGGTCACGGAAGCACCGGCAGCCTTCAGCATCGCGCTTTGCAGCGCTCGTGCGGCGCGTTGTAGCTGCTGGCCGATCACGATCAGAAGAAAAGGGCCAGCGTCATGTTCACCGGGCTGGCGTTGCCCGCGCCGCTGTTGGTCGCGCGGATCACGAGATAACGCAGGTTGGCATTGGCGCCGCCGGGCTGGTAGGGCAGACGGAATCGAGCGCTATTGGCCGCTGCCCGACGCCGCCGGCACCGGTCTGCACAAGCACCTTGTCATAGATCAGGACCGGGCTCGATCCATCGGCGTTGGCAGACATCAGCACGGCGTAGGTCATGGTTGCCGCGTCGGCAAGCTGGCCTGTCGTCAGTGCCGGGGCCTGGATCTCGTATTCCATCCGGCCCGACTGGTCGGCGCGGTTGGACGTGGCGGTATCAAAGACGACTGTCGAGGTCGTCGCGCCATTGGGCAGGGCCCCGGAAACGTTGAGGGCCGCATCACTTAAATTCGGTCGCATGGTCAAAGTCCTTGTTCAATGAATGAATGGAATGGAAGCAACGCTATTTGGCTGGCCCTGCTACTTGGCCGGCGGCGGGGCGGCAGGCGGCGTCCCGGTCGTCCCGGGTGTCTCGGGCGATTCGTCGGCCTTGGGCGGCGACTTGGTCGCCGGCGCGGCCTTGGGCGGCGGGGCCTGAAGGTGCCACGAATCGGCCTTGGTACCGGTCGGATCGTGGGGCGCGCGAGTGATGGTGAAATCACCGTGGCGCGGGTGCTTGGTCACGGCCAGGTCGATGCGACCGCCATCGTCGGGACCATCGGCAATGGCTTTGGCCTCGGTGCGATCACCGTTGGCAAGGACCAGAATGACCCTCTGGCCCTTTTTCACGTCGGGTGCGGACATGGGAAGCTCCGTTGATTTTTAAAGGGATGGGAACGAACTGCAGACGGCGACTGATTTGGCGATGGATCTGGCGCGCGGCGGAAACTACAGCGTGAGAGATTCCACGTTGCTGATTGCGTCCGTCGTGAGGATCGGGATGCCGTTGTACTCGGTGGGCACCGGTGCCACGTTGGCGATAGCGCCGCTCACCTGGTTGGACGAGTTTCCGAACAAGGTGACGGTGCGGGACTGCTGAAGCTGGGCGCGTGCCCGGCGATTCATGAGGATAAACGTCGGCTGATCGCTGAGCGGGTGGAGCGCGATCAGTTGCGCCAGCAGATTATCGTTGAGCGTGTGGCCGGCATCGTTGGTGATTTTCTTGATGCGGCTGACTCCGCGCACGCTGCCGTGCTGCACGCCCGGATAGGACAGCAGTTCCTGGTAGTAAGCCATGTAAGGCTTGTTGTTGCCGTCCACCACGCGCTGCAACATCAAGTCCGACAACTGGAATTGGCCGTCAACGCCCATGACCCACTGCACGTGTTCGGGATCGGTCTTGATCGCCCACACCGATGTGCCGGTGTTGGCCGACGTTCCGCCGGCGTCCACCACGTAATTGACCGGATCGTAGAAATCCAGCAGCCCGGCGTATGCCTTGGCATCACCGCCATAGGTCGCATTACGGCCGTAGTAGAAGCAACGGGCAAGGGTCTGGAAGCACGACTCCAAAACGCCCTTGGCTTCGCGCGCGATGAAGGCGGTCGCGCCGTCCTCGCTCTTGTCGGCCACGGCCTTATCGGCCTGGATCGGGGCGTTGTAGATGAACGTCTCCACCTCCCGCTCTTCATACTTCGAAGAGTTGAGGTCCATGCCCTGGTTGGCACTGCGGAAGCCGGTAACCGGCAGGGCGGTGCGCACCATGGTCTTGTATTTCTCGCCCTTGATCGTGCGAGCCGCGATGGCCGTGATTTCCGGGTGGGCCAGAACCGTTTCATCAATCAAGCCGGTGACGGGGTCCGCACCATTCTGCTTGATGATATCGAGCATCGTTAACATGGTCGTATGTCCTCGTTGCGCAAGGGAGAAAGACGCGATGTCGCGAGCGCGGCGCGACAATCACGCGTGGGTTGCGGTGAAAAAGTTGTGGGAACGGTTACCCGGCGACTTTGGGCGACTGCGGCGGCTTACTTGCCCGCCGCGGGGGCCTTGGGCGGAAGCGCGGCGGCGGAATCGGTCGGCAGCTTGATGGCGTTCGCGTAGGCCTGCACGCCTGGCGTCAAGCCATTGAGCTTTTGTTTGCCCTTGCCGGCGGTAGCGTCTGCACCATTGACCGAAAAGCTGGCCGCCTCGTTGCCCCGGTCCATCGATTCGAACTTTTGCTTGAACGAATCGCGCTCCGCGGTCAATTTGTCGATCTCCGCTTTGTGCGTCGCCTTCAGGTTGGTGATGTACTCGGACGTGGCGGCGGCAAACGACTTGCCCTCGTAGAACCATCGCGCGCCGGTGTCGCCGAATGCGGCGATGTAATCGGCCGCTTTGAGTGCCTTGGGCTTGGCGCCCTTGCCCTTGCTGGCCGATTCTTCGTCGCCCTGGTCCTCGCCCGGATCATCCGGATCGTCGTCGGGGTCGGTGTCACCGTCGATCGCATCAGCGCAACGCTCGGCCTCTTCACTGGCGGCGCGCAGCGCGGTCACTGTCTGCTTGGCCAGCGACTTTGAATCGTCGTCCATCTCTTCGGACTTGGCCGTATATGCATCGAGCATCTTCCGCGCCTGCGTCTTGTGGTCATTGGCGCTGGAAATGGTCGATGTCATTTCGCTCTTGAGGTCGTCGGCACTTGTGCCGGTGGCCTCGCCCTTGCCAGCGGCCGGCTGACCTGCCGCACCTGCGAGCTTGTTCTTCATAGTCGCTCTCTTTGCGGCGGTCGCCGCGGTGGATACGGTCTGAATCGCTGCGTCAAACGATGTCGCAAGCTCGTCGATCAGACCCAGTTTCAATGCTTGTGGACCCAAGTAAGCCTTACCGTCCGAAATGGCCTGGGCTTCCTCGAGAGAAAGGCCGCGCCCCTTGGCCACGGCTGAAACGAATTGCTGATACAGGCCGGTGATGATGCGGCGTGTATCGGAGACGTAATCTTCACTCACCTTGCCGTCGGCCCCCAGTCCTTTGAACTGGCCAGAAGCAATCAAAGTGAGGTCAATGCCGATCTCGCTGTAGAACTTCGATACATCCGTGAGAACTGAATACACACCGATGTTGCCCACTTCTGATTCTGGCCTGGCGATGATCTTGGTGCATTGCGAAGCGAGCCAATAACCGCCGGAGCAACAAAGGCCGCGGATCACGGCCATAATGGGCTTGGTTTCTTTGGCTGTGGCAATGTAGTCGGCCAGCTCCACCGTCCCGTTGACGAATCCACCGGGCGTGTCGATGTCGAGTACGATGGCCTTCACGTTCCCATCGCCTACCGCGACAGCCAATTGATCCATCACGCCATAGGACGGGCAAAGTCCGAAATATGAATCTGCCCACGTCGGGGTTTTGGTCAAAATGCCATTAACCGAAACTACCGCGATTTCACTGACGGTTTCGACGGCGCCGGGGCCGGAAACCGAATCGACCTGCTCCACCTTGTTCGCGCGAATGGCCTGGGCGGCTCTGGTTAAAAGCGACCTGGCATGCGCCTCGGACAACAGAACCGCACGATCAGAGAAGATCTGTGATAGCGCGGCGACAGCGGTGAAGGTTGGAATTTCCATCGATTTATCCGTTATTGGGGCGCGGCCATGGATGGCGAGAGCGCCAGGCAAGCCTTGAGCCGTAATCAATCCACGTCACGTCGTGCCATTTGACGGTGAAGTATTTGAGACGCTGTGTCGCTGCTTCCTCAAACGTCGGCCCATATCGCTGAAGGATCGTTGCACGCTCAAGCCAGCGGGTTTCGCCGTTGATGGTCCGCGGCCAAAAGAGAAATGAGCTTCTCTCTCGCTCGGTCCCGCGCGCGGGGGTTTTCCGGATTTTCTTGTGCCAGCGCATGACTAATTGTTTTGGCTTTGCTGTTCAGCCTCATGCTGCTTTTGGGCCGTGCTGTTGTTGGGGTCGAGCAGCGCATTGGCCGGCAGTGCGGTGGACAGGATCACGCCTTTTTCATTGGCGTATTTCTTGACGGCGGCGCGTTCGTCGATCAGCTCGAACACGTCCACGCCCAGTTTCTTGGCCTCTCGGATTTCACTGGACAGGCCCGCGTTGATGGCAATGACAGCAGCGCCGATCTCACGCATCGGGTCATACAAGGGCGCTCCGGCGTGGGTATATTCCCACTCCAAATCGCGAACGGTCATTTTGCCCGGCAGGGTGATTTCCCCGTCTGCGACTGCAAGTCCCAGCCGCCAGCGGGTCTGCTTATCCAGCAGCAACCGGATCTCATGCTGCGGTGCCTTGCAGGCTTCGAGGTACTGCATCCCCGCCATGCGAGTGCTGCTGTAGTTGCTATTGCTCTCATCAAAAAAGCAGTAGGGGATATCGAGCGACTTCAAGGCCAGCATGATTTCCAGTTTGGTGAAAGACTGAAACTCGGTGCTGGGCGTGCGCGACTCGATAACCTCCATCTTGTCGCCGGGGTCCATATCGACAATTGCGCCCGGGCCGCTGAGGTCGAGGTCATAGCGTGGCTTGTCCGGATCGGCGTCTGGATCGCTCTCGCCCCCGCGTTCTTCCTGTTCTCCAAATTGATCCGATGCGGCGCGGGTGACAGCCAGAGCAAAAAACTGGGCGATCTTGCCTTTGATGGCGGCGTAATCGAGCGATTCGTACACGTCGCGCATTGAGTTGGCGGAACTGGCTAGCGCTGAGATGCCGCGCACCTGGTCATAGCGGCCAAAGGTTCCAAGCAAGTCTGCGAATTTCGCCGGGATGGCCTTGTCCCACCGCAAGCCGGTCCACAGCGGGTGGCGCTTAAAGACCATGTACGACTTGGGACGACCGTACTGATCGACGTACACGCCGTTGATGACGTTCTCGGGGTCCTTAATGCCCAGTTCATCGAATGGGATCGCCGGGCCGCCGAACGTCATGATCCGATCGCCTTCGATCGTCTGAATTCTTCCTGTCGCAAGCCGGTTGGTGAGGACGTCACCATCGAGCACGCGCCGTGCTTCCCACAGGCGAGTGAGGCCCTGCAAGCTGTGACGGCCGGCCGGATCGCAGTTGTTGGGCAAGCTCCACCAGCGGTGGAAGCGGTTGATATCGTCGTCGAGGTCCTTGATTCCCGTCTTGGAACGGAAATTGAACGTCGCGACATAATCGAGGTGCCGGCGAACCATCCAGCCGGCAAGGCTGAAATTACGATCAAGGTCGCGCAGGTTGCTGAGCAACTGGCGGCGCGCCAGATCCCGCAACTGCAAGTCTTCACTGAATGTGTTCGCCGGCGGCGTGGCACGTCGGCCCCGGCGCTTGATCGCGTCATACCCGATGCCGACAAAGGGCGGCTGCGAGTAATTGCCCTGGCGACTCGGCCGGTTGCCCGGTGCCTTCACAGGCGCGGACATTTGGCGCTTGGCGGATTTGGTTGCTTTTGCCCGGCTCACGTTGGTTTAGAAACAATCGAGGCGCAGAGTGTTTACACGGCGGCGTCGTCCACTGAGGCGTGCGACTTTTCTTTCCCAAAAGTAAATCGACTGCTCGATCTGGGAAATACTCGAGTAGGTGAAGGCCTGCCCGTCGATGTTGACGTTGACGAAGCTTCCGCTACTGGCAATGTCTTCTCGCGCCTTGTACAGCGCCGACAGGATCCGCTGGGCGGTCACGACGCTGTTTTGAGGCTGCGGCAGCACTTCCGGACGCGGGCCGCCGGGGGCAGCGCCAAGACGGCTCATGCTGCGGATGCCGCACTCGGTATCCCAGTCAATCGCCAGAGTCATGGCGCCATTGGCTGGGAGCGGCGCGGGTGTGTTGTTGTCGGTCGCCTGTGGCTGCCAGACGCCGAGCTGTAAGTCAGCCGAGGCGGGTGATGATCCGCTCTGCACAAAGATCGGCAGAAGATACAAGCCTGCCTGCGATTGATCGGGGAATGTGCCGAAGTATTCGCCGCTGTTGGGAATCGTTTCCTGCAACGCCAGTGCGGAGCTGGCCCACACGTCCGACGTCGGCAGACTTCCCAATGCCGGGACAACAAACGTGTACAGAGTCAGCCCCGGAGCGGCTGAAATCTGTATTCGCGTGTTGATGCTCGATTGGACGGGCATTTGTTTTGCGTCGCGTCGGCTAGATGATGCTGCCAGTGACTTGCAACGTGGAAGCGTTGGCAGACTGGGCCCAAATGCCAATCTCCTGCACAGCCTCAAGGCTGTGAATGTTTACATGCTTGCGGGCGTTCGCATTTGGCAAGTTTGGGCCATTCCCAAAGGTGGCGCGCGTCATCGTTCCCGGCATGCTTATGCCTGTGCTGTCGAAATAAACATCTTCACGCCAATCGATTTGCTTGTTGGCGTCGTGGCCGCCGCTGGTTTCCGATCGCGACAGCTTGATACCCAGCAGGTCCGCACTGCCCACGGCAAAGGCCAGAAAGGCATTCTTGTGCACGCCGCCGAGTTCGATCACGCCGACGAGCGTCCAGGTGGACGTGGCGGGAATGTTGACGACTCCTGTATCGATTTCGATGCAACCCGGAGCCTGGGCATTGAGTGATGCGCTGCTCATGTGATTCTCGATTGTCAGCAGGGTTCGATGCGATCGAGCGGAACGGTCACTTCAACACACTGACCAAGCAAGGACGCTCGAAACTGCACGCGGCATTGCCCGTCTTGATGCACCGCGTGACCTTGCAGGCCGATGAAAGGCCCGTCCACTACGCGAACCCCCTCACCTTCGCGAATGATGGGGCATGCAGTCAGCGTGTCGTCAATGTCCAGAGCGCACTCAAGCTGCGTGAGTTCGTGCTTAATTTGAAGCTGGTTCACGATCTTGATGAGCTTGGGCGAAGCGATTGACCTGACTACAGCATCGGGCCGATCATCGGGCGCAAGGTTCACAAACAGGTATGGCGGAAAGAGCGGGCGCGTCTGTGTGATTTGCCGTTGCCGGCCGCGGTCTATCCGCGTGCGTCTGATCCGGGTCATCGGCAGGAAATAATCGACCCCAGCGCTATCGAGATCGCGGGCGAACCGCTGTTCAAAAAGCGGCCTGACCTGAACCAGCCAGAATCGGCCGGTCATTTCGCTGATCTTTTTTCGTGTCGCTGTTTCCACGCCGGGGGAGATCGGCAGGCGCAAGAGGCCCGATCGATCTGCGAAGCATGAAATCAGAAAGAGTCAAGGAAAATCCAGTTAGTCGATTTGCGTAAAAATGGCGCGAAACAAACTGTGCTTACTATGGCGACTGTTCCCGGTGGGGTCGGCAACAACGTGTTTCGTAAAAGGGACCCGCCAATAGAAAATGCGATCGCGCGCGGCATTTCAAAAAAATCGCGTTTTCCCCGGAAAATCCTGCCACAGTGGCAGTCGCTTTTCCGATCGCTCCTGAGGCTTTCCTGTTGCGCAGGAAGCGGTTTAGGAATTGCATAGCGGCTGTCGCTGCCTGGCCAGCTTGCGTAGTCGCTTGCGATTTCTCCACGCGCCTTGCACGGTGGTTTTCTTCAGCACGGCCAGCGCCTCTTTCGTCCAGCGCCCATGGCATCTCTCTGTGACGCGGCCTGGTTCACCAGCGACCAGCTCAGGATCGGACGGATCGACCGCGTCAGTCGGCAGGCCCTTATGCTT
>Ga0134128_10000298_pt1 | contig 70560 bp, 61 predicted proteins | sample KB31754_FD_96462 | JGI IMG/M metagenome (GOLD analysis project Ga0134128, IMG submission 96462) | Terrestrial soil microbial communities with excess Nitrogen fertilizer from Kellogg Biological Station, Michigan, USA - KB3-175-4 | ecosystem: Environmental > Terrestrial > Soil > Unclassified ... | reverse complement strand
GTATGGGTGTTTCGCTGGTATGACGACACCAACGGTACACGCAAGTACAAAAAACGCGTTCTCGGCGTAGTGACAGATATGCCACTACGCCGGGATGCGGAAAAGGCCGTGGCCGACTTTCGCGCCAACATCAACGTCGAGGTAAGAGTCCCACAAACGGTCTCCGAACTCGCAGCCCACTATCGGAAACACGAACTGACAGCCGACAAAAAAGCCTTCGCAACGATTGAGTCAACGTCGATCTATCTATCCAATCACGTTGTTCCCAAATGGGGTAATGCTTCGTTATCGGATGTTCGTACCGTGGAAGTCGAGCAGTGGTTACACTCTCTGCCTTACGCTCCAGCAACACGAAGCAAAATCCGCAACATTATGTCGGCGTTGTTCAATCATGGCATCCGGCATGAATGGATACATCGGAATCCCATCACCAAAGTCCGGGCCTCTGCCAAACGGCTGCGGGAACCGGACGTGCTCTCGCCCGCTGAGTTGTCGGCGTTGATCGCGGAGTTGCCGCTTCGTGAAAAGGCGATGGTGATGGTGGCGGCCAGCACAGGACTACGGCGCTCCGAACTCATCGCGCTTACATGGAGAGATATCGACCCGCTGTTGATTCAGGTCAATGTCCTTCGCTCCTGTGTTCGGAATCACTTCGGAGACACGAAAACCGAAGCCAGCCGTAGGCCCGTCCCGTTACATTCATCCGTGGTCGAATGCCTGAATGAGTGGCGTAAGGAGTCCAAGCATAACGGCGATGACGACTTCCTCTTTCCATCAAATCGGAAAGAGGGGAAACAGCCGATTACGCCCGACATGGTGCTCAAGAAGGTCATCCGCCCGGCTTTGGTGCGGGCGAAGATCATCGGCAAGGTGATCGGATGGCACAGCTTCCGTCACTCTCTGGCAACCAACCTGAGAGCATCCGGTGCAGACCTGAAGACAGCCCAGGAACTCCTGCGTCACGCAAACTCTCGGATCACGCTCGACATTTACACGCGAGCGATCTCCGAGACGAAGCGGGATGCCAACAACAAAGTGATGGAGATGGTTCTGGAAGCCGGAAAGCCAAAAATTTCAGCACCCTCGCCAGCACCCTCGCAACGGGAGCCGTTGCTGCTTGAAGGCAGCAAAAAAGGCGCTGAAAACTTTCAGCACCCTTCAGCACCCTCGCGGGTTGAAACCTTAATTGTCACTGTGCCATAAACCGTTTATTTTCTTTGATTTATGGCGGGGACGACGGGGCTCGAACCCGCGACCTCTGCCGTGACAGGGCAGCGCTCTAACCAACTGAGCTACGTCCCCAGACTGTGCATCGCAGAACATCTGTCCATGTCCGCAGCTAAATTGTAGCAGACGCAAGCCCGGGAAAATGGCCGCGCCGGCCGTCGTCGTATCAACTTTTTCCCTGCGCTGTTTTGCTGAAAATCGATTCAAGAACAATATTTTTTGACAGCTGCCTTGTCAGTGCGAAGCCCTGGTTTCGCCATCGTGTTTCCGCCCGTTAGCGTGTGCCAATTTTCTTTGGATGGAAGCGAACCAGATATACGACGCCGACTATGGCAAGCAATGCTCCCCACCAGATCGGGGCATGCAGGTAGCTCAACGTTGGCGGATGGGCAAGAGGATGGCTCAATTCATAAATTCCAGTTGCCAAAATTACGATGCCGTAGCAGAACAATAAAAGCCCCGAAAACCACCAGATGGAAATTGTTTCGCGCATCGCTTCCCTCCTCTACCAAAAGATTACATTCAGGACGATAAACACCACGGTCACAGCGATTGCCCACACCATCGGCTTTTGATACCAATGTTCATCCTGCTCGTGCGGAATGTGAGAGATGCCATAGACCAGGCCATCCAGTTCGGCAACCGGTTTTGGCCGGGTCATATAGCTGACAATGACGGTGACGCCGATGCAGACCAGCCAGGACCACATGGCGCGAAAAATATCCTGCGCCATGGCTTGCGCATCCGCGGACATCGCGACATAACGCAACGCGGCAGGATCGTGCTCCACCCATTCCCATAAGCCAATCGATGTGCATGTGCCGGCCAGCAGCCCCCAGAAGCCGCCCGCCGCGGTGGCGCGCTTCCATAACATGCCCAGCAGCACGGTCCCGAACAAGGGAGCGATGAAGAAGCTGAACAGTTGCTGCACATAATCCATGATGCTGGCGGCGTGCTGCACGAGATATGCTGTGCCCACGGAGACGAGCACACCGACCAGCGTGCTCCAGCGCCCCATTGCCACGTAGTGCTTGTCGCTGGCCTTCTTGTTGAGGAATGCGCCGTATAAATCGTAGGTCCACACGGTAGAAAAGGCGCTGACATTGCCCGCCATGCCGGACATAAAACCGGCAATCAGCGCGGTCACGCCCAGGCCAAGCAATCCGGGGCCGCAGTAACGCACCAGCATCAGAGGAAGCACTTCGTTATAGCTGTGTTGTCCGGTGGCGACGGCGACGTTTTGGCCGACAAGATGAAACGGCAGTACCGACAACGCCAATAATCCCGGAAGGATCACGATGAACGGCACCGCCATTTTGAAGATGGCTCCGATGATGGGCGCCATGCGTGCCGAGCGAAGATTGTCTGCCGAAAGGACGCGCTGGACAACCAGAAAATCCGTGGTCCAGTAACCGAAGCTGACGACGAAGCCTAATCCGAAGACGATGCCGAACCAGTTCACGCCCATCGGGTTGGAGCTGTAATGGCCCAGTGTGCTCCAAAGATGAACGTAGCCGGGGCCACCGAGGTTATGCGCAATCTGCTTCTGCAGATTGCCCCATCCGCCGACCTCCACCAGGCCCAGGATAGGGACCAGCAATGCGCCCGCCCAGATCAGCAGGAATTGCAGCACCTCGTTGTAGATCGCAGACTTGAGGCCACCCAACGCGACATAAATCGCGACCGTCGCGGAGGAGACCCAGATACTGAAATTCAGGTTCCAGCCAAGGACCACCTTCATGACAAGAGCCATCGCATACATATTGATGCCGCTCATCAGAATGGTCATCAGCGCGAAGCTGATACCGGAGAGCGCGCGCGTGGCCGGTCCGTACCGCAGATTCAAATAACCTGGAACGGAATTGACCTTGGAGATGTAGTAGAACGGCATCATCACAATGCCGAGAAAAAGCATTGCTGGAATAGCGCCGATCCAATACCAGTGCGTCGCCAGAATGCCATATTGATACGCTGAACCCGCCCAGCCCATCAGCTCCAGCGATCCGAGATTGGCGGAGACGAAGCTCAGTCCGGCAATCCACGCCGTCATCTCCCGGCCGGCCATGAAAAAATCTTCCCCGGTATTCGAAGACCCTTTCAGATAGAAGCCGATAAATACGACGATTGCGAAATAGATCGCGATCACGAGGATATCTACCCCGTTCAGCCGAGCCAACCGATGGATCGGAGCGACCAGAAAAGCAGCCGGCGCGCAGCTGCCTGAAAGATGAGGTAGAGGCATTCACGAATTTTACACATACGCGGAACAATTCCATCGGCGATTCCTCGTGGGATCGGCCGTAGAAGACCGGCGGGTGCGGATATCATGAAAAAGAAGACATTTTTCTGTACGCAAATAAAGGAGTTCCCGTGGCTGAAGTACCACCGGTCCCGCTGACCATTGAAGGTTCCAGCGTTCTGCATCAAATGTTCCGCTTCGACTGGAAGGCCTGGCGCCGCGTTGCCGCCGCCGATCGCGAACAAATCGCGAACAGCGCGGTACAGACACTCAAGCAGATGGAACGCGGCGATGGTTCCTCCACGCAGTCCGCCCTTTATTCCCAATTTGGACACAAGGGCGATCTGATGTTGATCCATCTGCGAAAGTCGGCGGAGGAGTTGAATCAGATCGAGCTGACGCTGGCGAAAACGGAGCTGTTTGATTTTCTGGAAGCGAAATATTCCTATGTTTCTGTAGTGGAGCTGGGGCTGTATGAGTCTTCGGCGAAGACCTACGCGACCCTTTCCGCCAACGGCCTGGAACCGCACACGGCAGAATGGAATGCGGCGGTCGAAGATGTGCTGAAGCGGCAGTCGGAGGCGATGGCTCCCCGCTTGTGGCCCTCCATCCCGGAGGCAAAGTACCTATGTTTTTACCCTATGGATCGCAGACGCGGCGAGCAGGTGAACTGGTACACGGTATCGATGGAAGAACGCCAGCAGATGATGCACGAGCACGGCCTGATCGGCCGCCGATACGCGGGAACGGTCCGCCAGATCATTACCGGATCCATTGGCTGGGACGACTGGGAATGGGGAGTCGATCTGTTTGCCGACGATCCACTGGTGTTCAAAAAACTGATCTATGAAATGCGCTTCGACCAGGTCAGCGCGCTGTATGCATTATTCGGGCAGTTTTATATGGGCAAGCGATTGCCGCTGGAACAGCTTGTGGACTGGTTGAGGCTGTCTGCCTGAGCAATGCGGTTGAAATCTATTCGAATTGATCCAGCCAACGGCTGAAGATCACTTGCGCCGCCGCTTTCAGCCCCGCTCCATACGCCTTCGCCTGCTCGCGCAGCAGGCGTGGATCAACTCCAGCGTGCGACAACTCGGACGCATGGCCGATCAGCCAGGGTTCAATGCGGTCCGCATCGGCTTCCAGATGAAACTGCAGGCCGAGCGCGTGCTTTCCTGCCGCGAATGCCTGATGGGGACAGATATCTGTGCGCGCCAAACTTTCCGAGCCGCGGGGAATCTCAAATTGATCGCCATGCCAGTGCAGGACAGCGGTTCCCGGCGGTAGCGCACCCAGGGCAGAAGCGTGACCTGCCGTTGTCAGCTCAATTGGAAAAAAGCCAATTTCTTTTTGGTTCATCGGGGCGACATTCGCGCCCATGGCACGCGCCATCAGTTGCGCGCCCAGGCAGATGCCCAGCAGCGGACGCTCCGCGCGCAGCCGTCGTTCGATCCATTTGACTTCCTGCGATAAGAATGGGTACGTCACGTCATCGAACGCCCCGATCGGCGCACCGAGCACGACAAGCAAGTCGGCAGCGTCTATGTCTGTGCGGTGGGAATTTTCCGTGCCGGCATCGCAATAGGAGATGCGATAATCGCGCTGGCGAAGCAGCGGTTCCAGCGTGCCCAGGTCTTCAAAATGCACATGGCGAACCGCGATGGCGGTCTTCATCGATGGGATAGCCTCTTCTGCAATCGATTTAATCCAGACCCAGTTGCAACCGTGCCGACTCGGACATCCGGCCCATGTTCCACGGAGGATCGAAGACAATCTGGACCGCAACCTCTTTTACCGTAGGCAATCCGGAAAGCTTTCGTTCGACATCGGCCTTCAGTACATCTCCCATGCCGCAGCCCGGAGCGGTCATCGACATGGTGATGCCGATCTTGTGGCCATCTTCCACCGGCAAGATATCGCAGGTATATACAAGGCCGAGATCGACAATGTTCACCGGAATTTCCGGATCGAAAATGGTCTTTAGCTGACCCCAGACGAGCTGTTCGCTGAATTCGTTCCCGACCTGGGGAAGTTCTGGCACAGGCAACCCCAAAGCATCCGCGTCGCGGGCGTCAATACGCATCATCTGGCCATAGCCCGTGGAGACGGTAAAGCTGCCGCCGAGGCTTTGCGTAATAAATACCGGGGTTCCCGCTGTCATTACGTGCAGGGCTCCACTGGGAATCTCGGTTGCGGGACAGTCGCGAGTCAGCGGTGTAATTTGACTTGGCATTTTTCTTCTCTAACAAACTCTGTTGTGGGGATTGGCTGTCAATCCTCTGGTTCGACCTTACTCCGTCGAGACAGTCTGCTTCCCGTGGAGTGCCGCGTGCAGCGTGTGCCAGGCAAGCGTGGCGCATTTAATGCGTGTCGGAAAACTGGCGACCCCGGCGAAGGCCGCCAGCTTGCCGAGACTTTCCTTGTCATGGTTTGCAGTGCCGGTCACGAAGTCATGAAATTGGCTAAAGATATTTTCCGCCTGCTCCGTGGTTTTGCTTTTCAACACCTGGCTCATCATTGACGCTGATGCTTTCGAAATGGCGCATCCCGAACCTTGAAATGAGATGTCACGGATGGCGCCGTCCGCCACATCGAGAAAAACTGTGTAATGGTCTCCGCAAAGCGGGTTGTATCCTTCCGCCTGCCGGTTTGAAGTTTCCATGACGCGAAAGTTTCGCGGATGCTTGCTATGCTCCAGAATTACCTCCTGATAGAGGTTTCCCAATTCCGACATCAGGCAAAGACCTCCTTCAGCTTCAACAGGCCGGTGACCAGCAGGTCGAGTTCGCTCGTCGTGTTGTACATGGCCAGCGAAGCGCGCGCCGTCGCCGGGATATCGAAACGCTGCATCAATGGCTGGGCGCAGTGGTGGCCGGTGCGAATGGCGATTCCCCGCTGATCGAGCACGGTGCCAATGTCGTGGGGATGGATGTCTTCCATTACGAACGACAACACGCCCGCTTTTTCTTTCGCCGTGCCGATCAAGCGAAGCCCGGGAACTTTGCTCAACGCCTGCGTGCCGTGCAGCAACAGCCGGTGCTCGTGGGCGGCGATTGCGTCGAGGCCGACTTCCGTTACGTAGTCGAGCGCGGCGCCCAGGCCGATGACTCCGGCCATGTTGGGCGTGCCCGCTTCGAACTTATACGGGAGCTGATTGTAAAGTGTCTTTTCAAAGGTGACAGAGCGGATCATATCGCCGCCGCCCTGATACGGAGGCATTGCTTCCAGCAGTTCTCGCTTGCCGTATAGCACGCCAACGCCGGTTGGGCCGTAAACCTTGTGGCCGGAGAACGCGTAGAAGTCGCAGCCAAACGACCGCACATCGACTGTGGTATGCGGCACGGCCTGTGCGCCATCCACCAGGACGGGAATATTCCGGCGATGCGCCATCTCGACGATTTGCGCAATAGGATTCACAGTGCCCAGCGCATTCGAGACATGAGAAACGGCGACGAACTTCGTCTTCGGATTCAGCAGCGCTTCAAATTGATCGAGCAGCAATTCACCCGCGTCGTTAATGGGCGCAACGCGAAGCCGCGCACCTTTCTCTTCGCACAGCATCTGCCAGGGAACGATGTTGGAATGATGCTCCAAGGCGGTAATGACCACCTGATCGCCGGCGCCGACGTGTTGGCGGCCGTAAGTTTGCGCGACCAGATTGATGCCTTCTGTCGCGCCGCGAACGAAGATAATTTCGCTTGAATGTTCCGCGTTCAAAAAGCGTTGCACGGTTTCGCGCGCAGCCTCATACGCATCGGTCGCAAGCTGCGAAAGCAGATGCACGCCGCGATGAATGTTTGCGTTGCCATATGTGTAGTACTCGGACACGGCATCGATCACCGCCTGCGGCTTCTGCGTGGTGGCGGCGTTATCCAGGTAGACGAGCGGCCGGCCATGCACCTGACGGCGCAGGATGGGAAAATCCTCGCGAACCTTTTCCACATTAAAAACCGCGGATGGATGAATTTCACTGGCGGCAATTGTCATTCAATTCCCTCCCCTAGGTTCAGGCTTGCGACCCTGCACCGATGGATGCAGTCATCTGCAGCATGGATTCACCGACGATGGCTTCCACATGGCTGCGAACCGGACCCTCCGGGATGCGAACCATACACTCCCCGGCAAAGGCCAGTAGCAGCATTTCGCGCGCTTCCTTTTCATCCAGGCCGCGGGAGCGCAGATAGAACAACGCGTTCCCCTCGATCTGGCCGATGGTGGCGCCGTGCGTGCACTTCACGTCGTCGGCAAAAATTTCCAACTGCGGCTTGGTGTCGATGCGGGCATCGTCGGAAAGCAACAGGTTGCGATTGGTCTGCTTGGCGTCCGTCTTCTGCGCGTCTTTGTGCACCAGGATTCGTCCGTGAAAGACGCCATGAGCATGGCCGCCCAGGATACCGTTATAAAACTGGTGGCTGGCGCAGTGCGGACTGGCATGCTCGACGAGCATGTAGTTGTCCATGTGTTGCTTACCGTTTCCCAGGAAAAGGCCGTTGATCAGGCACTCCGCCCCTTCGCCGGCGAGCACCGGATGCACATTGTTGCGAACCAGGGCGCCGCCCACCAGAACAGAGTGGGAATGAACGTTGGCGCTGCGCGCCTGTTGAATGCGCTGCGTGGAAATATGAAATGCCCTATTGTTCTCACGCTCGATCATGAGGTGCGAAACGACGGAATTTTCCCCGGCAATCAACTCGGTCGCTCCGTTTGAGAACAGAACATCATCGCCGAGCGAGATATGCTCCTGAACGATGCTGACCTGCGCATTCTCTTCGACGATCAGCAGGTTGCGCGGATTGACCATGCGCGGGACGGCAGACGCCGCGCTGGTAGACACAAACAGCACATGGAGCGGCGCTTTGAGCACGGCGCCTTTGGACACGCGAACATACGCTCCATCTTCAATGAAGGCGGTGTTCAGAGCGCAGAATGCATCCCGCTCAATATTCAGATAGCGCCCCAGGTGCGCTTCAAGCGCCTGCGGAGCGCGTTGAATCGCCGCCGCGAGACTATCCGCTTCCACTCCTCGCGGCAGTTGAGGCGTGTCCGAAAGTTCCGGCGCATACCGGCCATTCACAAAGACAAGATGGCAGGCCGCTCCGCTGAGAAAAAAGGGCCGCACCTCTGCAATGCCCGGAACGGAAGCGGTTTCCGCAGCCAGATGGAACTCAGCCTGCGAGATGGGCGCGACGTTGGTGAAGCGCCAGTCCTCATCTTTTGTCGTGGGAAATCCCACATCGCAAAAGCGTGCGAAGGCATCATCGCGCAGCCGACGCAGCCATTCCGGCTGGCGCGAGGCGCGCTGCTGCAACGCACTGAATGCTTCAAGATAACTGCTGAGGCCCGCGATTTGTATGGTTGCGCTCACGCGTCCTCCTTACCGCACGCCGGCTGCAACGGTTTCAGTCCAACCGTAGCCTTCGCGTTCCAGTTCGAGGGCCAGTTCCGGACCGCCGGACTTCACGATCTTTCCGCCGGCCAGCACATGAACAAAATCCGGGACAATATAGTCGAGCAGCCTTTGATAGTGCGTGACCAGCACGATCGCGCGGTCCGGGCCGCGCATGGCATTCACGCCATTGGCTACAATCTTGAGCGCGTCGATGTCGAGACCGGAGTCAGTCTCATCCAGAATGGCGAGCTTGGGCTCCAGTACAGCCATCTGAACAATCTCATTGCGCTTCTTCTCGCCGCCGGAAAATCCCTCGTTGACTGAGCGCGCCTGGAAGCGCTCATCCATTTCAAGCAGCTGCATTTTTTCCTTCAGGATAGGAAGAAAGTCGATCGCGTCGAACGGGTCTTCGCCACGATACTTCCGTTGGGCATTCAGCGCAGCGCGCAGAAAATACGGATTGCTGATTCCCGGCACTTCGATCGGGTATTGAAAGGCCATGAAGAGGCCTTCGCTGGCAGCTTCCTCGGGCTTCATCTCCAGCAGGTTCTTGCCATTAAACAGAACTTCGCCTTTTGTAACTTCATAGGTTTCGCGGCGTGCCAGCACCTGTGCCAGCGTGCTTTTACCGGAACCATTTGGTCCCATCAGGGAATGCACTTCCCCGGCATTGACCGTCAGGTCAACGCCCTTCAAAATTTCCTGGCCATTGATACTGGCGTGCAGATCGCGGACTTCAAGCAGACTCATACGTTATCCAACACTTCCTTCTAAGCTGACACTCAGCAATTTTTGCGCTTCCACGGCGAACTCCATCGGCAGCTCGCGAAATACCTGTTTGCAAAATCCGTTGATGATCATCGAAACGGCTTCCTCCGCCGGGAGACCGCGCTGGCGGAAGTAAAAGATCTGGTCTTCGCCGATCTTCGAAGTGGACGCCTCATGTTCCATCCGCGCGCTGGCGTTGCGCACATCGATATAGGGAAAGGTATGTGCGCCGCACTTGTCGCCGATCAACAGCGAGTCGCACTGCGTGTAGTTGCGCGCGCCGGTCGCGCCTTTCATGATTTTCACCGCGCCGCGATAGGTGTTCTGCCCGAAGCCCGCGGAGATTCCCTTGGAGATGATGGTGCTCTTCGTGTTTTTTCCCATGTGGATCATCTTGGTGCCGGTATCGGCCTGCTGATAGTTGTTTGTCAGCGCGACCGAATAAAACTCCCCGACCGAGTTGTCGCCCATCAGGATGCAGCTTGGGTATTTCCAGGTAATCGCGGAGCCGGTCTCTACCTGCGTCCAGGAGATTTTGGAATTCTTTCCCGCGCACTTGCCGCGCTTGGTCACGAAGTTGTAGATTCCGCCGCGGCCTTCCTTATCGCCGGGATACCAGTTCTGCACGGTGGAGTATTTAATCTGCGCATTGTCCAGCGCGACCAACTCGACGACAGCGGCGTGCAGTTGGTTCTCATCCCGCACCGGCGCGGTGCAGCCTTCGAGATAACTGACGTGAGAGCCCGCATCGGCCACGATCAGCGTGCGCTCAAACTGCCCCGTGTCGGCGGCGTTGATGCGGAAGTAGGTGGAAAGCTCCATCGGGCAATGCACGCCCTTCGGCACGTAAACAAAGGAGCCGTCGCTGAATACTGCGGCATTCAGCGCCGCAAAAAAATTGTCGCTGTATGGAACCACCGTGCCGAGATACTTCTGGATCAGGTCGGGATGCTTTTGCACCGCCTCAGAGAACGAGCAGAAAATGACTCCCTTTTCCGCCAGTTTTCCCTTGAAAGTGGTGGCGACCGAGACGCTGTCGAAGACCGCATCGACGGCCACGCCGGAGAGCCGCTTCTGCTCGTCCAGCGAGATGCCCAGCTTGCTGTAGGCTTCCAGAATTTCCGGATCCACTTCGTCCAGGCTCTTCCGATTCGGCTTTTTCCTGGGGGCGGAATAGTAGGTAATTGCCTGGTAATCGATCGGCGGATATTTGATGTTTGCCCACTTCGGCTCGGCTTCCGCGCGTTCGAGCGACGCCCAGTGACGATATGCCTTCAGCCGCCATTCGAGCATGAACTCCGGTTCATTCTTTTTGGCGGAGATCAGCCGGATCGTATCTTCGCTCAACCCCTGCGGAATCCTGTCTTCCTCGATTTCAGTGACAAATCCCCACTTATATTCGCGATTGGCAAGGTCCTGAATGGTGTTTACGGTTGTCATAAGATTCCTCTTGCGTCCCCGGCGGATGAGAGCCGGATTGGGGCGGAAAGAACAGGGCGAACCAAAGTACGACCAATTCCGTCCTCTTTTAGAATATCACGAGAAAGTCACCTGAATAGACAAGAAATGGCTCCAATTCCACTAAGATCAAACCAATGAAAACGAGGACGTTACCGTTTACTTCCCGCTCCCGGTTCGCATCCGCTTCGACTGCCAGGCTGTCTCTTCTTTGGATGCTGTTTTTTCTTCTCTTCGGAACGCTGGCTGTGTGCGCGCAGGCTACGGAGCCACCCGACGCTCCCTTGACAGCGAAGGATGGAAAGCTCCTGTTGCACGGCAAGCCGTACCAGATTCTTTCCGGAGAAATCCACTATGCGCGAATTCCGCGGGAATATTGGCGCGCTCGCCTGAAGCTGGCGAAAGCAATGGGGTTGAACACCATCTCCACCTATGTTTTCTGGAATGTGCATGAGCCGAAACCCGGCGTCTACGACTTCAGCGGCAATCTCGATGTGGCGGAGTTTATCCGCATTGCTCAGCAGGAAGGTTTGAATGTCATCCTGCGGCCCGGTCCATACGCCTGCGCCGAGTGGGATCTGGGCGGCTATCCGGCGTGGTTGATCGTCAATCCGAAGATGGTGCTGCGCAGCAACGATCCCGTCTTTATGCAACCGGCCGAACGCTGGATGATGCGCCTGGGCAAAGAGCTCGCTCCCTTGCAGATGAGCCGGGGCGGACCGATCATCGCCGTGCAATTGGAAAACGAATATGGCTCGTATGGCAGCGACAAGATGTATCTGGAACATTTGAGGCAGATTCTGCTGCGGGCTGGATTCAATGACACATTGATGTACACGGCCGATGGCGCGGATCGGTTTACCAAAGGAAATCTCCCTGGTTTATTGGCTGTTGTTAATTTTGGTTTGGGAGACGCAAAAGACTCCTTCGCCAGCCTGAAAGCGTATCAACCGGGCATGCCGCTGATGAGCGGCGAATACTGGGACGGCTGGTTCGACCATTGGGGTCATTCGCATGAAACACGCGATGTAAAACAAATTGCGGATGAGTATAGATGGATGCTGGAGCAGGGATACTCGGTCAATCTATACATGGTTCACGGCGGCACCAGCTTTGGATTTATGAATGGCGCCAACATCGATAAAGGCGATTATCACCCGGACGTGACCAGCTACGACTACGACGCGCCGATCGATGAAAGCGGAAGGCCCACCCCGCTCTATTTCACGTTGCGCGATGTTATCGCGCGCCACGACAAGGCGTTGGGGATTCCTGGGCCGCCTGCCGTACCCAACTCCGCGCCAACAATGGCGGTCCCACAATTTCCTTTGACGGAATCCGTGTCACTCTGGAAGACCCTTCCCCGCCCCGTCGAAAAAGAGACGCCGGTTTCGATGGAGGTGCTCGGCCAATCCTACGGCTATATTTTGTATCGGACGGTGATTGCCCGGCCGACGCAGGGCGAGTTGAAATTTGAACGGCTGCAGGATTATGCGCAGGTCTACCTGAATGGCAAGCTCAACGGGACGCTTGACCGGCGGCTGCACCAGGACAAGATGCCGCTCGATGTAAAAGACGCAAACACGCAACTGGACATCCTGGTTGAGAACACGGGCCGGGTGAACTTCGGCTCTGGGATTCTGACGGAATGGAAAGGCATTCGCGGCGCGGTCACGCTGGCCGGAAATCCAGTGACCGGGTGGACGATATATACGCTGCCGATGAGCGACCCTGACACGCTGTCGTTCGAGAAAGCAAACGGGAACCCGGCCGGAAACGGCCCGACCTTCTATCGCGGTCATTTCAATCTCGCCAAAACATACGATACGTTCCTCGACATGCGCTCGATGAAAAAGGGCCAGGTCTGGGTCAATGGACATAGATCTTGGCCGGTTCTGGGACATCGGACCCCAGCGCACCTTGTACGTTCCCGGCCCATGGTTGAAGCGAGGCGAGAACACCGTCGTCGTTTTCGATCTAACGGCGCAACCCGGCAGCAAGCTCCAGGCCCTGAGCAAGCCAATTCTGGATGGAGCGGTACGGGAAGCCGGACGCTGACCCGAACCGGTCAGTCCTCAATGCATACCGATGCAGGATCCCAACTGCATCCCGGCGGACCGGCGCGCAGCCTGGCCTCCGCGGAACGATAGGCTGGATTGGGACTGGGCATCTCTGCCTTCACGGCGATGCGCCATTGCTGTAATTTGCTGCGTAGATCGGCGGCCTTCTCCGCAAAGTTCAAGACAAAATTGTATTGTTCTCCCGGGTCCAGCGCGAGATTGTACAGCTCGAGATGGCCATCCTCATAAAACTCGATCAGCTTCCAATCGCCTTCGCGAATTGCGCCACTTGGCGTGCCGCCCTGGTCACTGTAATGCGGATAGTGCCAATAGAGCGCGTTACGCGGCAGCGAACTTTCGCCACCGAACAGACCGCCAATATCAAGGCCATCGCATGGCTGCGGCGCTGCGCCAGCGCGCACGGGGCGTAAGAGCGTCGGCATGAAATCTGTGCCGATTACGGGAACGTCGCAAATACCGCCAGGCTTTGTCACTCCCGGCCAATGAACTATCAAGGGTTCGCGGATGCCGCCTTCGTACAAAAATCCCTTGCCCGCGCGAAGCGGTCCGTTGTCGGCAATTCGATGCAGATCCGTTCTCTGAAATCCGACTCCTCCATTGTCTGAGGTGAGAACGATGATTGTGTTATCGGCGATTCCCGATCGTTGAAGAGTTGCGCGCAGGACGCCCAGGGCGGTATCTACGGTTTCGACCATAGCGGCATAGACGGGATCGGGTTCATTTCTGCCGTTATTTTTTCGACGGTACTTTTCGATAAGAGCCTGGCGCGCCTGCAGCGGTATGTGAACCGCATACTCCGCCATGTAGAGAAAGAACGGTCCATTTTTCGCTGCCCGCGAAATGACCTCCTCAAATTTCGTTGTCAGGACTTCTGTGAGGTAATCGTTCTCGGTATAACCCGTGAGATTGTGGTATTGAAACGGACCGAAATAGTGGTTGGGAGGGCCCGGATTGCCATGAAAATCACCGGCGATATTGGTTTCAAAGCCAAAGTTCTCCGGCAGATAACCGTTGCCGCCCAGATGCCATTTCCCAATCGCTGCTGTCCGGTATCCGGCCTGCTTCAGACGCTCCCCGATTGTCGGAACGCTCAGATCCAGGTGTTGCGGTGTGGGCGGCTCAATCAGCTTCTCGTGAGGATAGCCCCCACCCGGAATCCATTGCGTCAAATGCAGGCGGGCGGGCGATTGGCCGGTGAGAATCGCAGCTCTGCTTGGCGAACAAACCGGAGCGGCGGCATAAGCATTGGTAAATTTCAAGCCCTCCGCACAGAGGCGATCGATGTTCGGCGTTTCATGAAACGAGTCCCCGTAACAGCCTAGATCGCCCCATCCCAGATCGTCAATGAGGAAAAAAACGATGTTCGGTTTTTGAGAACCGGTTCTGGCGTTCAAAAGATCGGGAAACGCTGAAAGTCCAGCAAGACCGGCAAGGCCGCCGATGAATTGTCTGCGATTCTGCATGATAAATTCCTTGGGCCGCAATGGCATTGGCGACGGGCCAATATTTGCTGAAATCTGGGCGCTCTCAGCGAAGCTCAGCGATTGGAGCCGCGTCCAGCGAATCGATCAGAAATGTCTCACGAAGCTCTGCAGTTGTCATGCGCGGGTAGCGTACGGGATCGGCCAGCAGACAGATTTTCATTTGAAGTTAATTTTACTGTTCCTGCTTTGATGATGATCGCGTTACGTTCTCGCCATCTGTTTCTCGCCGTCGAAATTTGGATCGGAGACGGGTGGAGGCAGCTCAGGAATGAATTGATAGCCAGGATCGGATTTTTGCCGCGTAATGATCGAACCTATTTGTCGCCAGGTTTCCACCAGTCCGCGCGGGCACGTCGGCATATCGTGTTCTATCAGGGAATGCAGCTTTTTCAGGTTGTAGCAGGGTACAGCGGCGTACATGTGATGCTCGGTGTGATAATTCATGCGCCAATAGAGAAAGCTGAGCAGCGGATTTAAAGTAATCGTCCGGCAACAGAGGCGAAAGTCTGGAACATCGTCCTGCAGGCCGACGTGCTGGGTGTTATTGCAGAGATAGTACAGCCAACCGCCATAAAATGGGGCAAGCGTGATTTCCAGCGGCAACCACCACCATCGCATCACGATGGAAACCACGACGATCGCAGCTTGACCGGCCAATTGGATGCGAGCCCACCAAAATAATTGACGCCGCTCCTTCGGCTTCGACTCAGGGAATAAAGCCGTATTCCAGGGCCCTTCAACTCTGCCGAAGGCGGTCTTCACCGTGGTGGATAATAATTGCCAAAATCCCCGCGGACTGACAATTGCTTCCTCAAGAAATCCTCTGATCGAAAACTTGATCGGCAGAACCACCTCAAGATCGCGTGGCGGATGCAGTGTGTATTTGTGATGTTCGGTATGGCTGGCCCAAAATTGATAGGGACTCCACCAGCATAAGAAAGCAAAAACATAAAGAAAAAGCTGATTGAGCCGTTTTGTCTTGAATACGGAATCGTGAATCAGCTCATGAAAACCATTGATTAGAAACTGCCAGCACATCCCATGAAAAAAGAACAGCAGAACCACCCACGGCCACGCCAGGCGTCCAATCGCAAACCAAGCCACATATCCAGTGAGAGCCAGAATTCCAAGAAAGCCGCCTGTCTGCAGAAAGCCTTTGAAATCGCTGCGCTGGTTGAGCGCCGCAAGCTGCTCGCGACTCACCCGGCAGCGGTACCAGGGAATTCTTGTGTTTGAACTGTCAGGAGCGAGATTCTGCCCGCTGCTCGGGCTAACCATTGGGATCTGCATAATGTACTTTCTCCACGGAAAACACTCGCGGAACAAACCCTCTTTTCATCCGAATTCAAAAGTCCTCACGTGCGAAACAAATTATCGAACGTCGAAAACTTCTTGCTGCGCGCCTGCTTCCTCAATGCTAATCGCTGCGAAGTCGGGGCGGCCGAATTTTTCGGTGGGCACGATGCCCACAGGGTTCAGCTTGAATTGATCCACTCCCCGGCACATGTAAGTCTTAAAGTGAGGATTGACCGCAAGGTCGTTTTTCACATTTGTCCCGGAGAAGCGCATCGTCAAGCCCACTCGTTTCCGATCTGAAGGATTGGCCGGTGAGCCGTGCACGGCGGCATCGTCATGGAGCGAAACCTCGCCGGCTTTCAGTCGCATGGAGACGGCAGTGTCTTCGCGAAAAGTGCCATGTTCCAGTTCCAGCGTTAAAACAGAATCCGTTGCGGTCGAGCGGCTATGCTGGATGATGCCGGATTTATGCGAACCGGGGACAATCCTCATGGCGCCATTCTCTTCATCGACATCGCCGAAAGCCAGCCAGACGGTGACGGAGTTATGCGGCGACATGAGCCAGTAATAGGCGTCCTGATGCCAGCCAACCGTTTCTTTTGTCCGCGGCTCTTTCACAAAAAAATTGCTTGCCCACAGGAAAAAATCCGGGCCAAGAATCCCTTCCACCAGGTCGTGAATCTTCGGGTTCATGCAGATATCGAATAACCAGCGGCTGGTTTCATGCCACTCGCGGATATCCTTGGGCGTCTCTCCCGGCTTGAGAAGCGCTAGAAGGTGAGGCAGGTCGCGGGAAAGCTCCGACATTTCCTCGCGAGTATAGATCGGCGGCAATCCGACCAGGTAGCCATTCTCGGAGTAAAACTGCTTTTGCCGGGCGCTCAATAAATAAGTCATATCCATCTGACCCTCCTTGAAAGAACATTGAGGGATTATCTTCAATTATCCGCCTCTCAATGCAAAGATGTCTCTGGGATCGAGCGAAGAGGGAACGAAGCTATAAAATTGCGGCGGGCCAGCCTGATATGGAACGTTTGGAGCGAATTCTCTTTCCATTTGCAATCGTCATTGCGTTCTTTGGACTGCTCTACCTCGCCGACTGGGGCGTTCTGGAGTTCCGGGTAGCCCACGGCTCCGCGTATCGTACGGTACAGATCAATCAATTTCTGGCTACTCCTCTTAAAGGCAACAAAGAGGAGTACGACATGATGGGAACCTTCGGGCAGAAGTGCAGCCGGTCGATTTTCCCACAGAAAGGCAATATGCCCTGCTGGTGGCTGGTGCGGCACGCCTCCCAGTGGGAGTAGTTCCCTCTTCTTTCCACATCCGCCAGGTTCGTCCGGCTTTCGAGAAATTCGCGAGTTCGTTCGGGGTCAATGGGATTGTCGAATACCTCGGCAGCGGCGTCCATTAGAACGCTCTCATCTCCTTGCCGCAAAACTTTGATTTCGACCGCCGCCGTGGTATCTCTCTTACCCTATATAAGTTTGCAGATGTTCCAGTTTGCTTTTTCAACCGTTGAGAAGCCGCCAAGATGAATCGTTGGGCTTGTTTCAAGCATCTATTCGCCGTATCATAAAAGAGCAACAGGTTTCTTACGAGGGATTCTCAATATGGCAACCACGACCACGACCCCTGCAAATGAAGCGGCTCCGGCAACGGAAACCGTGAAGACGAACCCGGTAACACTGACACCTCAGGCTGTAGCCAAAGTGCGCGAGATCATGGCCACACAGGACCCGGTTCCTGCCGGTTTACGCCTGGGCGTAGTGGGCGGCGGCTGCTCCGGCTTCCAGTATTCGATGTCCTTTGAAAACCAGGCAGGCATGATGGACAAAGTCCTCAACTTTGACGATCTGAAGGTTTTTGTGGATTCGACGTCGTTGATGTACCTGAATGGATGCGTTGTGGATTATCTGGAGACGCTTGACGCCTCCGGCTTCAAGTTCGAAAATCCCAACACAAAGAGCACCTGCGGCTGCGGTTCTTCCTTTAACGCATAATTGTCGATTCTTCAAACAGGAAAGGCCTTCGCTCAACGCGAGGGCCTTTTGCTTTGAGACAGCCTAAAAATCGTGTCCAGAATCGTGAGCGAAAAGGGTCAAATTTACATATTTGTTCAACTGAGTTGAACAAATATGTTTTGTACCTGGACCGTACTTGAACATTTATGTATGCAGACGGCTATGGTCCACCGAACGAACTGGTAGGGCTGGATTGCATAGGGCTGGAACCCATGCCGCCTCCAAAGCTGCTGGAACCGGAGCCGGAGTTGGAGTTGGAGTTGGATCCGAAGGGAGAACTTCCCATGCCGCCGCCAGAAGAACCAGGTCCGCTTTGGGAAGGCGATCCCGGCATTCCACTGGATGGAGTAAGACCAGTGCCAGTGCCATTCGCGCCCGGGTTCAACTGGCTTCCTGCGACTTGCGCGGCCTGTGCGGCCTGGGCTGCCTCTTCCTGCGGGTTGTAGATGAAATACCACTTGTCATAATTGGTTTTCGTCCGGTAAGAGAGAATCGATTTATTTTTCAGCGGGACAGTTACACCAATGATGGGAGCGCCCATCGCGGTCCCCATTCCTCCGGCTCCGGGCATATTCGTCGCAGCGGTTCCACCCAAACCTGGGATCCCGCCCGTCCCAGCCATACCGGAATTATTCCCCAATCCTCCGCCCATGCCGGGGCTGTTCATCCCCATCCCGCTCGAGCCCATGCTATTTCCCATGCTATTTCCCATGTTGCTTCCCATGCCGCCACCAAGACCGTTTCCCATGCTGTTGTTGCCGAAACCGCCTTGAGAACCTCCCATCTGCCCGTTGCCAAATCCAGACGGGCTGCTGCTGCCAAACGATGAATCGCTATCGAAAGAATCATCGTCGGAGCTGTCGGAGGTTGTACCGCCCGGCTGGTCGAATTTCAGCTGGAGCGCATTTCCGCCGCGGGTTGGATGTTTCGGTGCGGCCCCAATCATCCCGGCGATGTCTGTAGAAGTACCATCCTGGGCGTCCGCATCGCCTGTGCCATTGTCGGTCGAGGAGGAACCGCTGTTGGCGGATGAATTCGAATCGTTGAAGAAGTTGTCGTTGCTGGCGCTGTTATTGGAACCGAAACTGGAGGAGCCCATCCCTGAACCAAAACTTGAACTATTTCCGCCAAAACTCGAACTGTTAGAGCCGAAGCTCGACGTGCCGGACGACCCGAATGACGATCCACCACCGAAACTATTGCTGTTGCCTACTCCAGAATTGCCTATGCTGCTGCTGGCTCCATTCGTCGAACCCGGCAGACCGCTGCCGGGCATTCCGGGAACCTGCGATCCGCCGGGGAGCACTCCACCCATCTGCAGCGGCTTTCCGAAAAAACCCATCGAGATCATCTGCACCTGCCCCAGATGGAGAAACTTCCAGTCCTTCTTGCCCGTCATGGGATCGACGTAGTCCTGGCGAAGAAAACGAATCTTGTTCGTCTCTTTCAGTTGCTTGATTGACGACGGATAGGACCCGAATTTCCGATAGTAGAGCTTGATGGCGCGCTTGTACTGCTCACCGCGGTGGATGGTTTCCGCCTCTTTTTCCCGCTGTATCTGCTTGCCGATCTCCGGGGCGGCCATGGCGAGCGCGATCAAAAGCAGCGCGGCAATAAAAAGCAGGCCGAGCAGCAGATATCCCTGCTCCGCGGTGTTGGAGGAGCGACGGCAGCCGGATTGTTTCAGAGGAGGATTCAATCGAAAATGCCCTATATTCAGGGTACGCCGCAGCAGGAAAAAAGTCGCGGTCGCCTTAATAGAACAGCTGCGCCGCCTGGAGTCAGATTGGGGAACATCTGTTGGGGATGCGGAAGACGTCGCGAGTAGAAACCGGCCATGCCGACACCCGTCCGGTAACGATGTAGGTTTGGATATTTTGGCGGTCTTGAGGAATTGTCTACTGCTGTTGATTACAGAGAGCTTATTGGCGGTTGCACTACGGCGGCATTTCATTCCATCGTTCGTCGTTCTTCTTTGTTATTGCAAATTTCCGGCACGTGTGTATATTGACTTCACATTTATCGAAAATCAGCGATAAACGGGTGTTCGCCGTGCAGTAGTTAGGAGCGGCGAAGTATGCCCATCTGCGGTCTAACAGGAGATATCCGGCAGACCATGCGAACATGCCAACCCAATTGAATCGAGGCTCCCCATGCCAAGGTTACTCTCAAATCCACGATCACAATCCGTACTTGATATCTATAGACCGGAGCGTATCCCCGCTCCCGAAGACTTGCCCCGAACGCTCGTCAATCTTGAAGCCAAACGATACGCGGCCTATGTTTCTGGAAGACAACTCGGCCATTACTGGCGGCTGCGGACATAGCGACTGAGCACTAGAAAACGAAAAGGCACAGGATTTCTTATCCTGTGCCTTTTTTGTTTGAGAACAGATTTAAGCAGATTTTGCATGCTGGGTTAGACTCTTGGAATGATTCGATCCTTGTTGCTTTCAGTGCTGCTTTTGACAACGGCCTCGGTAGCAGTTTCGGCCCAAAATTCCGATTCGTCCTCGACTCCAATGCCGCCTTCGATTGCCTGTCCCGTTGGGGGCGTGCCGACACCCCACACTCCGCACAAACGAATCGTTGCATCGGCTGGGGTGATGGCCGGGAAAAGAATCGGAGGGGAAAACCCAAAGTATCCTCCGGATGTGAAGAAGGCCCATGTTGAAGGGATGGTTGTACTCAGTGCGATGATCTCGGAGTCCGGAGATGTGGAAGAGCTTTGTGTTGTTCAGGGGCCAGTGTTGTTGCAACAGACAGCATACGACGCGGTAAAAACATGGAAGTATAAGCCGTTTTCGCTGGATGGTCAGTCAGTGGAAGTGAAGACCCAAATCAACGTGGACTTTACACTTCGTTAGGTAAAGATTGGTGGGCAGTGAGGGACTCGAACCCCCGACATCCTGCTTGTAAGGCAGGCGCTCTAACCAACTGAGCTAACCGCCCGCTCGCGGCGCTGACGGCGATTCCTTGAGTCTCGCTGCCAGCAATTCTTTGAGTCTATGGAACCGCATTGGATGGGTCAAGCAAATGCGGGGTTAGGGCCCGGCAAACGTGCTTCGTCTGCAACATTCAAAACATAAAGATAATAATTCATCTAAATAAGGCTCACGTTTAGTGGGACTGATTGCCGTGGTAGTTGGTGAGACACCGGATATCAACGAGTGTGTTGGCCGATTTTCACGAATTCAAATTTCCGAAAATCTGATTTTTAGGAATTATACTTCTCCCCATGAGAACGCGGCCACGAAACGCCTTTCTCCCGTTCTTCCTACTCTTCGCATTCCCACTTACATGGGGTTTTGGGCAGAAATTTCGGCCGCCTCAAAAACAAGCAGCAGCGCCCTATGAAACCACTTTTAGATTCCCGCTCTCCCAACGAGAGGACGGTATCGATGGGTACTTGGAGCTGCGCCAAGACATGCGTCTTACTCCGAAGCTGAGCGGCCTTCTGTGGGGCACCGGCGGGGGCAATATCGATGACGATCCCGAATTGGCGACGTTCAAAAGCGAACGGCCACATAACGCAGTTATTCAAGTTGTCGACCGAGCAGGCTAGGTTCTGGAAGTGAAGAGACTGGAGCGTCCGCTTGCCAAATTACGAAAAGTGCAATTGTATGGGGACTCCAAGCTGACGTATCTCTTGACAGTCAACTATTCTGCGGGATTCGGCTCTTACTCAGGGCCCATTACAAACCTGGTTGAGGTGAAAAACGGGCGCCTGCGGTGGGTCGCGTCCATAGAGGCCAAGACACGCCGCACTGGAAAGATCAGTTTGATGGAGTCGCTGAAGACCACATGGAAATTAGTGGATGCATCGGATGGAAAAGGAAAGCAGATACTGTTTGCCCAATGTCGACCGGATTGGTCATCTGTCAAGGATGATCCAGACTTCACCACCACCTATGCCCGCTTCTATTTCGACGGGACGCAGTGGCTCACCAAGGAACGGACGGTGAAGGGCATTTCGGAATTTGATCAGGGCTTTCCGCGCCGAAAGTACTTTCCTTAAATATGGTGGGTCGATCCTCCCGAACTTCGCTGAAACTGTGTTGTCGGAAACGGCCAGAGAATTACTCACAGACTACGTTCTACGTCGCCGCGTCCGTGGGCGCCAAATTGCAATCGTCCATCGAACAATAAAGTAGCTTGCGGAATGTGACGCGAGTCTCACTTCTTCGATTTCAGCCATCGAATGAAAGCGCGCATCGGCTTGCCGACGAAGTGCCGGCGAGAGCGAATATATCCCACGCGGCGCACGCTTCCCGGAGTTACCGGAATGATGACGCATCCTGTGGCGCTGGCCGTTGCCATCGCCGGAACCAGCGTGACGCCGAAGCCGGAAGCGACCAACGGAAAGATGCTGCCCATCTGATCGGTTTCAAAAACAGATTGCACCTGTGCGTTGGCGCGCGTGCAGGCGGTCATCACATTGTCGCGAAAGCAATGCCCTTCCCGCAGAAGCAACATGCGTTCCGAACGAAGGTCCTTGAGGTTCGCCATTTTATTTTTCGCCCACGGATGGGTTGGACCCACGGCGAGATAGAGCGGCTCGCGAAATAGCTCGGAACATATCAGATCGGGATTCGCAATCGGCAGGCCGAGAATCGCCAGGTCGAGCTGGCCCGCCTGTACATCCTCCACCAGCCGTGCGCTTACCCGCTCGGAAAGTTGAATTTCAAGATCGGGATAGAGGCGAGCAAACTCACTGATCCCGGGCGCGATCATGTACGGCATGATGGTGGGAATTACGCCGACTCGCAGCACGCCGCGAGTTCCCTCCTGCAGGTTCGAAAGAGAGGATTCGATTTCGGAGATTTCTTTCAACGTCTCCAGGGCACGCGGGAGTAAGGCCTCGCCATATGGGGTCAGCCGGACAGTGCGGCCGAGTCGTACAAACAAGGGCACACCGACTTTCTTTTCCAGCCGGCTGATCTGCTGGGAAAGTGAAGGCTGGGAGATTCCCAGTTGCTCCGCGGCGCGAGTAAAGTTGGCTGCTTTGGCGACTGCGCAGAAATACTTCAACTGGTGAAATTCCACTGATACACCCCATTTCGCCCAACCGGAGAGCGCGGTCCAGCAATAGGAAGCTCCTATTGTAAACATTGGGTTGATCCTATGGACATGGTTCGGGCGTCAACCTAAACTTGGGAAAGGTAAAGCCGTGCCCGGCTCGTCGGAGCACCTGCCCTTGTGCGCATTCCCTCAAGGACTCCCTCATTCGATTGAAACAGCTAAAAGGAGAAACACATGTCAACCGAAACGAAGTGCCCATTCCAACACGCCGCAGGGGAAGGCACATCGAACCGTGAGTGGTGGCCGAACCAGTTGAAGCTCAAGATTCTGCACCAGCACTCCCCTGTCTCCGATCCCATGAACAAGGACTTCAACTATGCCGAAGCGTTCAAAAGCCTCGATCTGGCAGCCGTAAAGAAGGACCTGCTGGCACTGATGACTGATTCGCAGGACTGGTGGCCGGCGGACTTCGGCCATTACGGGCCGTTGTTCATTCGCATGGCATGGCACAGCGCAGGAACGTACCGCATCGGCGACGGGCGCGGAGGCGCCGGATCCGGCCAGCAGCGTTTTGCTCCTCTCAATAGCTGGCCCGACAATGTCAGCCTCGACAAGGCGCGCCGATTGCTCTGGCCGATCAAGCAGAAGTACGGTAACAAAATTTCCTGGGCCGACCTGATCATCCTGACCGGCAACGTCGCACTGGAATCGATGGGCTTTAAGACCTTCGGTTTCGGCGGCGGACGCGAAGATGCCTGGGAGCCGGATGAAGATGTCTATTGGGGAGCCGAGAAGACCTGGCTGGGCGGCGATCATCGCTACGGCAAGGGACAATCCGACGAAGGCGTGATCACGGCCGACGAAGATTTGCATGGCAGCGAGAAAGATCGTACCGGCGGCGGCGACAAGGAGCGCAACCTGGAGAATCCGCTGGCCGCGGTGCAGATGGGCCTGATCTACGTGAACCCGGAAGGCCCGGATGGCTATCCGGACCCTATCGCCGCAGCCCACGACATCCGCGAGACCTTCGCGCGCATGGCCATGAACGATGAAGAAACCGTTGCGCTGATCGCGGGCGGCCACACCTTCGGCAAAACGCACGGCGCCGCCCCTCCTTCCAATGTGGGGCGTGAGCCTGAAGCCGCAGGTGTCGAGGAACAGGGTCTCGGCTGGAAAAACAGTTTCGGCAGCGGCAAGGGAAACGACACAATCACGAGCGGCCTGGAGGTCATCTGGACGACCAAGCCGACACAGTGGAGCCACGACTACTTTGAGCACCTGTTTCGCTACGAGTGGGAGTTGACCAAGAGCCCGGCTGGCGCGAATCAATGGAAGCCGAAGGGAGATGCCGGAGCCGATACCGCGCCGGACCCGCACGACCCATCCAAGCGGCGCACGCCATCCATGCTGACCACGGATCTCTCCCTGCGCCTCGATCCTGCTTATGAAAAAGTTTCGAGACGGTTCTACGAGAATCCCGACCAGTTCGCCGATGCCTTTGCTCGTGCGTGGTTCAAGCTGACGCACCGCGATATGGGTCCGCGCGAGCGCTATCTGGGGCCTGAAGTCCCTACTGAAGAGCTCATCTGGCAAGACCCTGTCCCCGCGGTCGATCACAAATTGATCGATGAGCAGGATATTGGCGGTCTCAAGAGCAAGATTTTGGCTTCAGGCCTATCGGTCTCCGAGCTGGTTTCAACTGCGTGGGCGTCGGCCTCCACCTTCCGCGGCTCCGACAAACGAGGCGGCGCGAACGGCGCCCGTATTCGCCTGATGCCGCAGAAAGACTGGGAAGCCAACCAGCCAAAGCAACTCGCGAAGGTACTGAAAGCGCTCGAAGGGATTCAGAGCGAATTCAACAGCAAGCAGTCCGGCGGCAAGAAGGTTTCGCTCGCTGACCTGATCGTGCTGGCTGGTTGCGCGGGTGTCGAGCAGGCAGCGAAGAATGCCGGCCACAGTGTGAAGGTTCCCTTTCGACCGGGACGCACGGATGCCTCGCAGGAGCAGACCGATGTGGACTCCTTCGCTGTTCTCGAGCCGGTTGCGGACGGCTTTCGCAACTTCCTCAAAGGCAGATACAGCGTGCCATCCGAAACATTGCTGATCGACAAGGCACAATTGCTGACGCTGACCGCGCCTGAGGTGGCGGTGCTGGTCGGCGGTTTGCGCGTACTGAATGCCAATGTCGGACAGACAAAGCGTGGTGTCCTCACCAAGCGGCCACAGGCGCTGACCAACGACTTCTTCCTGAACCTGCTTGATATGGGTACGGAGTGGAAGGCGGTCTCAAAAGCTGAGGACATATTTGAAGGACGCGATCGCAAAACAGGAGAACTCAAGTGGACCGGCACACGTGTCGATCTCATCTTTGGTTCCAATGCCCAGCTCCGGGCCCTCGCCGAGGTCTACGGAAGCTCGGACGCGCAGGAAAAGTTTGTCCATGACTTTGTCGCAGCCTGGGACAAGGTGATGAACCTGGATCGTTTCGACGTTGCGTAACTAGCAGAACTGGCCTTCGAGGCTTACGCCGCTCGAACCTCGACTGAATTCCGGATATCCCGGATTCGGTCGAGGTCTTGAGCGGTTTCTGCTTTTGGGATGGGGATACGCAGCTCAACCCGCTATTATCTTGAATTGTGACCCCCACGCCATCCATTCTCCCGAAGGTTGCGCTTCGCAGAAATTCCCTCCGATCCTTTGTTCGATGGCTTGGCATCGCTATCGCAGCTCTATGGTTGCTTGCTGCGTTGCTGCTGATCGCTGCGCGATGGATCGATCCGCCGACAACTGCAGTCCACATCGAGCGCCGCATGCAGGCCTGGCTCCATGACAAGCCGTATCGCGAACGCTACAAATTCATCCCGCTCAGCCAAATCTCGCCCAACCTGCAGCACGCTGTGGTCTCCGCGGAGGACGCGCGCTTCTATCAGCACCATGGATTCGATTGGCACCAGGTACAGATCGATGCCGAAGGAGATATGGAAGGCGGTCGCGTTCGCGGGGCTTCGACGATTACGCAGCAGTTGGTAAAAAATTTATTCTTCGGAACGGGTCGCTCGATCCTGCGTAAAGGCGCGGAGTTCACTCTGGTACCGGTGGCAGAAATCGTGCTTGGGAAGCGGCGCATTCTGGAGCTCTATCTGAACCTGGTCGAGTGGGGCCCGGGAATTTACGGCGCCGAAGCGGCCTGTCATACCTACTACGGAACCGCGGCTCGGAATATCGGCCGGGAACAGGCGGCGCGGCTTGCCGCGATTTTGCCAGCTCCGCGGAAGCGGCGGCCGGAGCGCATGAATCGCTACAGTGGCATTATCTTGAACCGCATGAGCCAAGTGGGTTGGTAATAGAAAAGCGTTGTAGCAATGCGGCACGGCGTTTTCTCAGCACACTAAGGCGCACCGAGACAGTTTCCTGTGAAGAGCATTAGCGGTTTTCGTCTGATACCTTGTTAGGGAACAATCCGACCTTCGACGGAGAACTGCGCGCCGGTGACAGAACGAGATCTTATTGATCGATTGGCGGAACACAAAACCCTGGGCGCAGCATCGCGCACAGAATTGGAGTGGCTGGCCGCACATGGGTCCCTTCGAAAACTGAATACGGGTGAAGTGTTGAGTGTGAAGGGTGTCCAGGTGGAAGCTCTTTATGCGATTCTGTCCGGACGCCTGGCTTTGTTCGTCGATCGTGGTTCGGGGCCAAACAAGATTGTTGAGTGGCGCGAAGGAGACGTGACAGGCATGCTGCCGTATTCGCGGCTCATGGCTCCTCCGGGAAATTCAATTGCACTGGAGCCTTTAGAAATTCTGGCCATACCTCGAGAATGTCTCAGGGAAATGACGCGAGAGTGTTTCAGTGTCACGTCAATCCTGGTACACAGCATGATCGATCGCGCCCGACTGTTTACCACCAGTGACCTTCACAATGAGAAGATGATCTCGCTCGGTAAACTTTCGGCGGGTTTAGCCCATGAACTGAATAATCCAGCCTCCGCGATCGAACGTTGCTCGGCTACACTCGAAGATCGCGTTAAAGACTTTGAAGAGGCCACACGCACCCTGGCTGCGACGACGCTGAGCGATACCCAAATGGCCGTTGTGGATGCAATTCGCGCATCCTGCATAACCAAACAGAGTACTAATATACGGTCTCCACTGGAGCAGTCTGACCGCGAAGAAGCGATTATTGACTGGCTTGCCGATCACGGACTGGATGCAGCCAACGCGCAGATGCTTGCCGACACCGAAGTGACAATTGAATCGCTGAACCTGCTTGCTACGACGGTGGAAAAACCAGTATTGAACGCGGTAATCCAATGGGCTGCTGCCGGTTGCGCTGTGCGACACCTGGCTTTAAGGATTCAGGAGTCGGCGACGCACATCTCCGGCATGGTGACGGCGGTCAAGGGATTTACGAATATGGACCATGCGATCGTGGCCGAACCCGCGGCTCTAGGCCCCGGCCTGAACCACACGGTGACGATACTGACGTCGAAAGCGCGTGAGAAATCAGTGACCGTAACGTTGAAGTTGGAATCTGAACTGCCAAAAGTGTGTGGTTTTTCCGGCGAATTGAACCAGGTATGGGGAAACTTGATTGATAACGCTCTGGACGCTGTGCCAAGGGGCGGCTGTGTCGAGGTATCTGCGATCCGCGAGGACCAGAGCGTGGTGGTGCGAATTCTCGATGACGGACCCGGAATTCCGACAGAGATTCGTGATCTCATTTTCGATCCGTTTTTTACAACGAAACCAATGGGGCAAGGGACGGGCCTGGGGCTCCACATCGTCCGGAGCCTGGTGCGTCATAATGACGGCACTATTGATTTCGACACACAGCCCGGCCGGACTGAGTTTCGAGTCAGATTGCCCATTGCGGCGAGCTGATCTTTAAGCTTTTTCCAGTATGAGATGGGTTGCGTATTCCGTCGTCTTGCGATCGGTGATGGAAAATCCAAGCGCTGCCAGGTTTAGCCCTTGAAACAGCGGTTCTCCCTGTCCGAGGAGAACGGGCACCGATACGAGGTGCATGGAGTCGATATGTCCGGCTTTCAAATATTGCCGCACGGTAGATACCCCTCCACCGATCTTGACATCCTTACTACCGGCAGCTTTCTTCGCGAGTTCCAGTGCCTCCTCGATCCCGCCGGTCACGAAATAAAAGGTTGTTCCACCTTCCATGACCAGAGGCTCCCGCTCGTAGTGCGTCAGAACGAAGGTAGGCGTATGATATGGCGGATTGTCGCCCCACCAGCCTCTCCATGAATCATCCGGCCACGGGCCACGCACAGGACCGAACATGTTACGTCCGAGGATGAAGGCACCGAAGTTGTCCATCGCCCTAGCGGCAAATTCATCGTCCAGGTCGACGGTTCCACCTTCCTAACCATGCATTTCACGGAAGGTCTTTGTGTGAAAGAACCACTGAAAGATTTCAGTTCCCTTTTTGCCAAGCGGATCATTCAGGCTCTGGTCGATGCCCGCACTGAAACCGTCCAATGAAACACCGAATCCCGCGACGCGAACTTTTGACATGGATGTATGATCTCCCCTGAATTCCTGGCTTCCGTTGCGACATACATATAGCGACACCGTGTGACTTGAATCCTGATTCAAAAGATAACTTCCCCTTACTTCGGCGTAGCGCGGAAGACGCCACCTTTCGCCGTATCCTCCAGCAGCCAGAGCGCGCCATCCGGGGCAACTTCAACGTCGCGGATTCGGCGGCCAAGATCCCAGCGTTCCACAGGCTTGGCGCCACCCTTATGGTCGAAGGTAATGCGAACCAGCGACAAACTTCCCAACCCGCTCACAAACGCTGAGCCATTCCACTGCGGAAACATCGCACCCTTATAGAACATGAGATTGCCGGGCGCGATGACCGGTACCCAGTAGATGACGGGCTTGGCCAAGTCCGGTCGCGTGTCCGGACTGGGGATCGGCACTCCATCGTAGTTTTTCCCGTAGCAGACCAGCGGCCAGCCATAATTTTTTCCGGGCTCGATCAGGTTCAGCTCATCGCCTCCCCGCGGACCATGTTCAACCTCCCACAAGCGGCCGTCCGGCGCAAAGGCCAGACCGTAGGGTGTGCGGTGTCCTGTGCTCCAGGTCTCCGCCGGAGTCAGGTTGGGCCCGGGGAAGGTATAGGTTCGCAGGACAGGAGCAGTCTTCGCGGCTTCAGTATCCCGCGGTGGGTCAATCACCGGCACGGTGGCCGCACCCGTTTTGCCCGCCATCGGATTGCCTGGAGCAGGTTTGCCATCCAACGTCAGGCGAAGGATTTTGCCGAGTGGCTGGTTCGGATCCTGGGCCGGCGTCATGCGCTGCCGATCGCCAACTGTCAGGAATAAATAACGACCATCCGGAGAAAAAGCTATCTGCGCCCCGAACTGTCCGCCCTGGCCCCTCTCCCCGTCGCGCCAGATCACTTTGAGGCCCTTCAGGCTCGCGGAATTTCGGCCAATCTTCAGATGGGCCCGTGCCAGCGCCAGGCTCGAACCGCCATCGCCGGGCTCTGAATAGGTGAGATAGACATTGTGATCTTTGGCGTAGTGCGGCGAGAGAAAGACGCCTAGCATACCGCCTTGTCCTTCATAGAGAGAGGCTGGCACATTTGTGACGGGTGTCTTGGCTCCCTGCTGAGTTACAAGCCACAGAGCGCCGACCTTCTCGGTAATCAGCATTCGCCCGTCGGGCAGGAACGCAATCCGCCAGGGTCGATTGAGTGTCGTTACCTGAACTATGTTAAAAGGCAGGTCAGGCTCGGGCTTTTGCTTGCCTGCGTTGATTTGCGCTTCTGCGTAGGTCGCCGCAAGAGCTAGACATAATCCCGCGATTACGAACTGCTTCATCTCATCTCCATCTACTTGTTGTATTGACTGGTTAACGTTGGCTAATTTTTTTCTGTGACTTTTTCTTTGCGGTATTAGCGAGCGGCGGCATCTGGGGAATGAATCCGCAGGCCGAAGCTCGCCAGGCGTGGCGAGCCGAGTGTCAGCAGCGGGGTTTTTCCGACCTCGATGGAGCGGTCGAAGATATTGCTGATGGCTCCGTAGACTTCCACTCTCGATCCGAATGCGTGCGACGCATATCCATCCAGTTGAAAATATCCATGCAGTAGAAATGCGTTCTGGTCGTCATCGAACTGGTGACCACTGATGATTCCCAATAAGCGCGCAACTCCAATCCTTGGCTTGCTGGCGCTTACCTGCATCGTCGCCGTATTGTGCGGTACCTGCGGAATCCAATTCCCTACCAGGCTCGGGTCCTGTGCGAACTTCGTTACGGTTGCATCGGCATACTGGTAGCCGCCGGTAACAAGCAGCCAGCGCAGCGGCGACACCTGATAGTCCAGGTCAATTCCCTTGCTCTGAATCTGTCCAAGATTCTGGCGCTGCTGGATGATCGTTGTCGGCGTGGTGCTGATGGTCAACGAACTGACCGGGCGATTCACTTCCGTCCAGAAATAACTCGTTCGAATCAATGAATTCCATTGCGGCAAGGAAAAATCAGTACCAATCTCCCAACCGGTTGCCCGTTCCGACTGCAGGCTGGCGTTTGCCAATGTTATTTCCTGCCCAACCTGAAACTGGCGATAAAGCTCATTCAGAGTAGGAGAACGAAAAGCGCGATATCCGGATGCTTTGAGCGTGAAATGCCGGTCGAGCTGACGAACAACGCCCAGCTTTGCGCTGAGAATGGTTTCGCTGCGATCCGGAATCGGAACCGTATTGATCGGTCCGGTTCCGACCTGCAAATTCTGCACTGCATCCAGATTCAAAAAATCATCGCCGCGCAGCGAGCCGATCAATGTCCACTGATGAGATTGCAGCAGTGCCTCCGTATATCCTCCGACATCTCTCTGACGGGCGCTGGTGTCGGTCAACCCATTTGGGTGCCCGTGCGAGATGGGCACTTCGTAATCCGTTGTGCGAATATCGTTCACATCGGCGCCGGCAACCAGAGTCAATTCCGGCAGAACAGGCTTTGTCCATTGAATAGCCGCACCCAACTGCTGCGTTGCAGTGTTCTGCCGGCGAGTGAGCGTTTCCGTGTTACGCGGCGGGGGCACAGAAGAAAAGCTCTGGCGGTAGTGTTCCTGGCTGCCAAAAGCGCGGAGTGAAAACAGGCCGGCGCTTTCTGTCGTCCAGTCCAGTCCGGCAACGTATCGCCAGAGACGATTGGCATTTGTCTGGAGTGGCGTTCCATTGCCGCGCGCCTCATTCAGCACATTGCCGCGAAGAAAAACAGCGGCGCGATCGGAAAATGTTCGCCGTCCAAAGAGTTCACCATTCTGATAATGAACATTGGCTGCGGTATCGATGGGACCGCGGACATCCGGCGCAATCAACATATATCCATCCGTACGCAGCCAATCTGCCGCCGCCATTCCGCTCCACGGTCCTCCTGCTGCCGTAGCCAACACCGAACCGTGCGGAGTATTTTGCTGCCCATATCCGGCATCGACAACATAACCAAACTGCTTCGGATATTTTTCGATTATGTTGACCGCACCGCCAATAGCGCTGGTTCCGTATAAATTCGAGACGCCGCCGCTGACTACCTCAACATCCTGAATCGCGAGCGATGGAATTTGCTCCCAATAAATCCAGCCGCCAAAGGGGTCGCTGATTGGAATGCCGTTTGCCATAATCAGCGTACGGCTGGCGGCGGTTGAACCCAGCCCGCGCAGCGAGACCCCTTCCGAGGTTGGGTTTGCAACCAGGTTGCTGGAGCGCCGAAAGAACGACAGCCCGGTTACTTGCCGGATCTGATCGCCCAACGCAATCGCTGCGCTTCGCTGGAGAGCATTTTGGGAAACAACTCGCACCGTATTGGGCGAATCTTCAAGGGGCAGCAATGTTCGGCTGGCCGTAACGACGACCCGCTGCACATCGGTGGCAACGCTTAGGGTGGCATGGATGGGCTGCGAGGGCAGAACTGTCTGCTCGAAGGGTGCGAAACCGTCCGCACGAACTGTGATCCTGGCCGAACCGCTGAACCCTGTAGAAAAGAGAAATTTCCCTTCCGCGTTTGTGATTGCCTGCAGGCTGTGTTGTCTAATCTCCAAGAGAACACTTGCACCCGCTACCGGCTGGTTCGTCGGCCCGGTGACCTCGCCGGAATAGATGTTGATTGGCTCAGGAGAAGTTACCGCCTGCCCCAGAACAATCGCAGAGGTAAAAATACAAAGCAGCGCAAGCAATGGATGCAACCATGAAGACAATACTCTTTTCAAAAGCGCAGACCTCTTTTACTTCAAGCTGACGCGTATAGGCGATCGCGGGGACACGCTTCGTTAGACGCCTCTGAAATTGTAGAACGGGCGCACTGAAATGCAGATTGAGGCATATTGAAATTCAGGTCACTGCAGAAGGAACGGCGGCAGGCTTAAGAAAAAATCAGCTTTGTGAAATTTTCTGGCGGAGAGGGAGGGATTCGAACCCCCGATACCCGTAAAGGTATGTCTGATTTCGAGTCAGGTGCATTCAACCGGGCTCTGCCACCTCTCCGCTGGTTTCTAGCGTACCGAAATTCGCTGCTCCTGCAAACCCCTTGGTAAAGGTCCCGGCCGGGCCTTCCCTCGAAACAGGGTCCACATGAACAACAACAGCCCGCCGAAATAGACATGCGAAATTAAAAAAGTCCACGGCGTGTACATCAACGAAGTTAACGGGGCCCAGTTGTCAGTCATCAGCAGATAGATGCCCAGCAATCCAAAAAATAATCGCCAACTTCGAAACGCGGTCGGCATCCATAGCAGGAACACCAGAAAAAATACGCCGTAATGATGTTCCCACGCGATCGGAGAAGCCATCGTCGTCGCCATTGCAAACACAAGAAAATCGAACGGCGTGGCAGCCAGGCCACGCAGCGCGGGAACAACCAGTGCCGCCAGTAAAAGCAGAGCGGAGGATATCATTGTCGCCCAATAAATCGTCGAATTGTAGGGCGGGTACCCGTAAATCCAGGTTACCGGGGACCCCACATGCATTTGCCGGTGCAGCAGCCCGTTTAGCGACTGGTTGGTAAAAAGCGCATCCCCACGATGGCTTAGGTATTGCAGAACCGTCAAATATTCAACCGTATTATGAATCCCAAAGACAATGCACGAAAGCGCCAGTCCCAGCGCCAGCATTACTGCCAGCGAGATAAAAAAATTCCATCGCCGACGCAGCAGGCCCCAGACCAGAAAAAGCGCCATCTGCGGTTTCAGCCAGCAGGTAAGCCCGATGAATATTCCCGAAGCTGTCTCGCATCCGCGCAGCCACAACAGAGCACTGAGAATCAAAAAGAAATTTAATAACGTCTGCGCCTGGCCCAGAAACAATGCATTGATGAGAGGTAGAAAGACGCAGATTAAGATTGCCATCAACACCCGGATCGCCCATCGTTGCCATGTGGACGATGTCTTAATGGTTTCCATCGGGAATAGATCAAAAAAGAACGCGCATGCAGCGAGCCAGGTCCCCAGAAATGCGAGAAACAGCGTGATCTTTAGCGCGACGAAGGGCCGAATGTGAACCACGCGCGCTGCCAGCCAAGCGCGATAAAACAATAGAGACGTGGGTGGATAGATGAAGCGAACCCCGCGATCGAAAAACGCCGTCTCATAAATTGCGTTGGGATGCTGACGCCAGGCCAGATCCCCTTGCGCCATGTAAAACCACGAATCGTTGCCCATTCGCAGCAGCGCAGAATCTTTCGCGATTTTCAAAACACTGCCGGAGTGCAAACGAGGAGCCAGGAGGATCAAAAGCACTTCAAACAACAAAACACACACAACAAACATCGACATTCGTCGCACGACAGGGGTCAGCCCGGCAGCTTGCATATTGTTGGTCATTTTCGCCTGAGTCTATCAAAGTCCGAGACATTTCCCGATTGTCAATCGCAATCTGTTTTCTGTCGGATAACCGTGTCGCCGCTCCTCTTGCTACCATGTTCCTAGTCACATTCTCAATTGGGGTTGGATCTGCTCATGTTCAAGCGCTTCTGGATTTTTCTTTTCGCTTTTTTGCTGACAATTTCGCCTGCACTTCCATGTGCGGCGAGCGCCTACGACGCTCATCCCAAGCTGGTGGTGATTCTGGTCATCGACCAGTTTCGCGAAGATTATCTGGAACGTTACCGGGCCGATTTCAAAGGACAAGGCTTCAACCTCTTCCTGGACCACGGCGCCTTCTTCCCCGATTGTTATTACGATTACGCGAACCTGGTCACTGCTGCCGGTCACGCGACCATCGGCACCGGCGCATATACGGACGGACATGGCATTGAGAATAACCAGTGGTGGGATCTGAATCGCAATACCAAGCGGCCGATCAGTTCGGTTGAAGATCCTCGCTACAGCATCGTCGGCCTTCCCGCCAATGCACCGGAGGCTGCCCGTGAAGGCGCTTCTCCGCGCAATCTGCTGGCGACGACGGTCGGCGATGAAGTCCGGCTGGCGACCGCGGGTCAGTCGAGACTCTTCGGCGTTTCTCTGAAAGATCGTGCCGCCATTTTGCCCTCCGGACACGCAGCCAACGGCGCATTCTGGATCGACCCACAGAGCGGCACGTTCGTCACCTCTACCTACTACATGCCGACGCTTCCCGACTGGGCGACCACATTCAATCAGGGAACTTTCGCCGCGGATGCCCGGACGAGCGCGGGCGTCGCGGACAACGCTCCTTTTTTTGCCAGCGTGGGACCCACAGACGCGGCCATTCAGTATGAGCTTGCATTTACCGAGGCGCTGATTCAGGGTGAAAAGCTTGGCGCCAACAACGTCACCGACGTTCTGACGCTGAGCATCTCGTCGACGGATATCCTCGGTCATCGCGTGGGACCCGATTCAGCCGATCAACGGCAGCTGGTCGATCAGCTCGACGGCAACATGGACGACTTCTTTCACTGGCTCGACCACAACGTTCCCGGCGGCCTTCGCAATGTGTGGATTGCCCTCTCCGCCGACCACGGAGTGGCTCCCGTGCCCGCGAACGCACAGCAACTTGGCATTCCTGCAGCTACTATTGATTTGAAGGCTTTGACGAAAAACTTAAACCAGAGCATGAATGATCGTTTTTCTCCGGGTCAGCGGCTTACATATCTTCTGCCTGACCAGGAAGTGCCGTACATTGCGCTCAACAGGCCAGTATTTGAACGCGCAGGCATCAATGAGCTGGAAGCGGAGCGCGCGATTCAGAACGCCATTCCAGCAGGAATAAACGCCCTGCTGCCGGGGAATGCAAGCGAGCCGGATTCCGCGGTGAAACCGAACGCGGCGCGTCTCGCCCCGGAACCGAGATTGTTCCGCACCTATACTCGACTGCAGATGGCTTCCTTACAGCCGGGACTGCCTCCCACTGAATTTGGCCGCCTTATCGCGCATAGTTATTCGAGCAATGGCGGATGGTACGTCATGCTGGTTCCAGACGCATACGAGGTGCCCGCTCCCGGACGTGGCGCGACCCATTATTCTCCTTATTCCTATGACCGGCACGTTCCGCTTGCCTTTTATGGGTCCGTCTTTACTCCTGGAACCTATCGCGGGCGCGTGGAACCGGTGGACCTCGCAGCGACCCTGGCGGCGGTACTGAATGTGAATCAGCCATCCTCCAGCATTGGGCATATTTTGACGCAGGCCATCCATCCCGAGCTTGAAACCAGCGTGAAACGTGGAACGGTTCACAGAAAGAGGCATACTGCTTCGTCCAGGGAATCGCCGGCCAGATCAGACGCGTCGCAATCCTCAAGTCCGAATGCAGCGCCACAGCCGCCGGCGCGAAACTCGCACCCATGATCTCAACTCACAAGCCCGATCTGCGCGTGCGGTTCTGCGGTATCGAGCTGCGGAACCCGGTGATTGCCGCGAGCGGTACATTCGGTTACGGGGTGGAGTTTGAAGATATCATCTCGCTCACGAAGATCGGCGCCTTTGTCACCAAGGGCCTCTCGCGCGAGCCGATGGCCGGCAATCCTCCGCCGCGATTGATCGAGACATCCGCCGGAATGCTGAACGCCATCGGCCTGCAAAACATGGGCGTCGCCGCGTTTATTGAGCACAAACTGCCCGCGATCCAGAAACTTCCCTGCCCTGGAATCGCCAATGTTTTTGGCGGGTGCATTGAAGATTATTGCGCGGTGATTCGCACCCTGAACGCGGCGGAAGGAATCGTCGCCTACGAACTGAATGCCTCCTGCCCCAACACGCATAGCGGCGGCATGATCTTCGGAACGAACACCGCCATGCTGAGCGAACTGGTCGCGCAGGCGAAGTCGGTCGCGCGCCGGCCGCTGATCGTGAAGCTTTCTCCCAATGTGACCAACATCGCCGCTATGGCCAGGGCCGCCGCCGATACGGGCGCCGACGCCATCTCGCTGGTGAACACGTTCCTTGGAATTTCCATCGATGCGAAGACTCGACGGCCGAGGCTGGCAAATGGAACCGGAGGCGTCTCCGGTCCGGCAATTAAACCGATGGCTTTGCGTATGGTCTACGAAGCCGCCAACGCGGTATCGATTCCCGTGATCGGGATGGGCGGCATTACCTCGACAGAGGACGTGATTGAATTTATGCTGGCCGGGGCAACCGCCGTCCAGGTCGGCACCGCAAGTTATGCCGATCCGCGCGCGGTCGAAAATATTGCTCGAGGACTGAAAGACTGGTGCCAGCGACATCACGTGGAAAAGATTGCCAGCCTGACCCACGGGCTTGAGCAGTTCCACGGCAAAGTTACCCAGCGAGGTTGAACCTGCGCGCAACTTTTCCTTACGAAAAGCCGCACTTCGGGAATTCTGGCCGGATATAGAGCAGCGTGGAATTGCTCTGAACATTCTTCCACGTACACCCTGCTGAGGCATTGTCGGAAATAAACTCTTCAAAACTGATTCCGCTGTCGGGGTCGAAACGCTCAGGCCTGTTTGCCTGTGTCGGAAGCGGCGGCCAGCCTCTCTTCCGCTTCGTGGATGACCCGGTTCGCGTCCGCATAGCGTTCGCTCTCTTCTCCGGCTTCTTTCCACATCTGGTTTCCGTGCTCCAGTTCCTGGTGCGCTTCGGCAACGTCAATCTCGGCGGGACGAACCGCGCTTTCCGCAAGAATCGTCACCCGGTCCGGCAACACTTCCGCGAATCCCCATGCAACAAAGAATTGCTGGTCGCCAATGTCGCCACCATGTAGTGTCACTTCCCCTGCACCCAGCTCCGTCAGCAAAGGAGCATGGGCATACAGCACTTCCAGATAGCCGGAGCGCCCAGGCAGCGAGACCGCGTCCGCAGTTCCGTCGAGGAAGATTTTTTCCGGCGTAACCAGCCGAACGCGAATTGTATTTCCGTCTGCCATATAACTCGTCGCGCCTTACGCTGTCTGCTTCAGCTTATTTGCCGCTTCCAATACCTCTTCAATATCGCCCTTCATATAGAAGGCCTGTTCGGGCACATCGTCGTGCTTGCCTTCAATGACTTCCTTGAAGCTGCGCACGGTGTCGGCCACCTTGACGTAACGGCCCTTCATGCCGGTAAACTGCTCGGCCACATGGAATGGCTGCGACAAAAACTTTTGCACCTTGCGGGCGCGCATAACGGTCAACTTGTCTTCTTCCGATAACTCGTCAATGCCGAGAATCGCGATAATGTCTTGCAGATCTTTATAGCGTTGCAGAATGCGTTTGACGCCCTGGGCGACATCGTAATGTTCCTGCCCGACAATGCGCGGTGTCAGGATGCGCGAAGTCGAAGCCAGCGGATCGACCGCCGGGTAGATACCCAGCTCCGACAGCGGACGCGAGAGCACCGTGGTCGCATCCAGGTGAGCAAAGGTGGTCGCCGGCGCGGGATCGGTTAAATCGTCCGCGGGAACATAAACGGCCTGCACCGAAGTGACCGAGCCTTTCTTCGTCGAGGTGATGCGCTCCTGCAATTCGCCCATTTCCGTGGCCAGGTTCGGCTGATATCCCACGGCGGAAGGCATGCGCCCCAGCAGCGTTGAAACTTCCGATCCTGCCTGGGTGAAGCGGAAAATATTGTCGATGAACAGCAGCGTATCCGCACCTTCTTCATCGCGGAAATATTCGGCGACCGTCAGGCCGGTCAGCGCGACGCGCAGGCGGGCTCCGGGCGGCTCTGTCATTTGGCCATAGATCAAAGCGGCCTTCGATTTATCCAGTTGCTTCAGATCGATAACGCCCGACTCCTGAAACTCCAGCCAGAGGTCGTTTCCTTCGCGGGTCCGTTCGCCCACGCCGGCGAAAACGGAAAAGCCGCCGTGCTTCGATGCGACGTTATTGATCAGTTCCTGGATGACAACCGTCTTGCCGACACCGGCGCCGCCAAACAAGCCCGTCTTGCCACCTTTCAAGAACGGCTGGATCAGGTCGATGACCTTGATGCCAGTCTCAAACATCTCTTCCCGGGTCGACTGTTCATCGAAGGCCGGAGCCTGCCGGTGGATCGGGCGATATTCCTTGGCGTTCACCGGGCCCAGTTCATCGACCGGCTTGCCAATCACATTCAGCACCCGGCCCAGCGTTGGGCGGCCCACAGGAATCGTGATCGGGCCGCCAAGATCGATCGCCTTCATGCCGCGGACCATGCCCTCGGTGGCTTCCATGGCGATGCAACGCACGCGCCCTTCACCCAAATGCTGCTGCACTTCGACGATAACGTCGAGCGGCGTCGGCACCTCGAACCCTTCGCTGGTTACCCGCAATGCCTCATAAATCGGCGGCATGTGCGCTTCGTCAAACTGAACGTCAACCGCGGGTCCAGCAACTTTAATGATCCGTCCTATGTTTTCTGCTTTTTCTGCCATTGGTTTCTTATCCAAACTTTTCTTCCAGTTTTGTCGTCCTCAGCGAAGCGAAGGACCTTGTTAGCTCTATCTACAACGCTGCCGCTCCGCTGACAATTTCAATAATCTCCTTGGTAATCGCCGCCTGGCGCAGCCGGTTCATGGTCAGCGTGTATGCATCGATCATTTCGGATGCATTGTTTGTCGCTGCGTCCATCGCCGTCATCCGGGCAGCGTGTTCCGCCGCCGCAGACTCCAGCAGCGCATGATACAGTTGCGTCGAAATATACCTGGGCAACAATGCCTGCAGCAGTTCGCCGGGCGGCTGCTCGTAGATGTAATCCACCTCGGCGGTGCCGAATTTGCTGGCCTCTTCGTCCGCTTCGCGCGTGTCCTCAGACTTCAAACTCACACCGGCAGTTTGCGCGGCCCTGCCCATCTCTTCGCGTTCTTCCTGTTCCAGCTCGGTCACGCTGGCAATGTCCTGCTTGCCAATTTCCTTGATCGGAAGAATGCGTTCGACCACAACCCGCTGTGAAATGACCGATTGAAACTCGTTGAAGACGACATACACGCCGTCGGTCTGTCCGGCGATGTAGCGTTTTACAAGCACGTTGGCGAGGTGAGCCGCTCGATCAAATGTCAGCCGATCGAGAACCCCGGTGCGTTCTCTGGTAATTTCCACGCGCGCGTTCCGGCTGCGGACGTGTGTGCCCTGCTCCAACTGCTCGTCTTCCGCGATCGGACTCACCGCATAGCTGCGCCGCAGGATGTCGCGACCTTTGCGTCCAATAATTTCCAGATCGAGATCGACGTTGTTGCGCTCCACGATGAAGCGGTTCGCCGCCTTCAGTACATTGGTGTTGAAGGCGCCCGCAAATCCCTTGTCCCCCGTGATGACGACCACGGTGATGCACTTTTCCGGGCGTGCCATCAGCAGCGGGTTCCGCGCCTCACCGGTCTCCGGGTCATAAACGTCCGCGCGTCGCACCAGCGATTCCAGCACGTTCGCCATCATGCGGGCATACGGACGCGCCGAGAACGCGCGCTCCTGCGAACGCCGCAGCCTGGCTGCGGCCACCATCTTCATGGCCTTCGTAATTTGCCGCGTGTTTTTTACGCTGCGGATACGCCGGCGTAGATCGAGAACGTTCGCCATCGGTTAGGAGCGCTTCCCCGCTACCGGCTCAGCCTGGCGGTTTCCGTTCGGAGTGTTGGCCTTGGCCAGGCCGTCCGCCGGAGGCGCGCTGCTGGCGCCATTGCGCCGGGCATCTTTCTCAGCCGGCTCGTGCTTTTTGGCTTCTGCCGATTCAACCCAGGCCTGCGGCCGTTCGGCGAAAAAGTTCTGCTTGTACTCCTTGATGGCTGCCGTCAAGCGATTCTTCAGATCGTCGTCCAGCGCTTTCTTGGTTGCGATGTCGTTCAGGACGGCGGTCTGGGCCGAGTCCATATATGGATACAGACCTTCTTCGAACGCCCGGATCTCTTCGACCTTCACATCATCGAGCAGTCCGCTGGTACCGGCGAACAGGATCACGACCTGCTTTTCCATCGACAATGGCTCGAACTGTCTCTGCTTCAGCAGTTCCGTCAGCCGCTGGCCGCGATTCAACTGGCTCAACGTCACCTTGTCGAGATCGCTGCCGAACTGAGCAAAGGCGGCCAGCTCTCGATACTGCGCCAGATCCAATTTCAGCGTCGCTCCCACCTGTTTCGTAGCCTTACTGGCCGCCGAAAAACCGACGCGGCTGACAGACAGGCCCACGTTCACTGCCGGGCGAATGCCGGAGTTGAATAAGTCCGTCTCCAGAAATATCTGTCCGTCAGTAATTGAAATCACGTTCGTCGGAATGTACGCCGAAACGTCGCCTGCCTGCGTTTCAATAATCGGCAGCGCGGTCAGCGAACCGCCGCCATTCTTATCGCTCAGTTTCGCGGAGCGCTCCAGCAGGCGGGAGTGAAGATAGAAGACATCCCCCGGATAGGCTTCCCGGCCCGGAGGACGGCGCAGCAACAGCGAAATTTCGCGATAGGAAACGGCGTGCTTCGAAAGATCGTCGTAAATTACCAGCGCGTGGCGGCCCGAGTCGCGGAAATATTCGCCGATTGCGGTCGCTGCGTACGGTGCCAGATATTGCATCGGAGCCGGCTCCGATGCCGACGCGACCACCACAATGGTGTAGGCCATCGCGCCATGTTCGGTCAGCGTCTGCACTACCTGCGCAACCGAGGAGCGTTTTTGCCCGATAGCGCAATATACGCAAATCAGGTTGTTCTTGGCGCTGTTGATGATGGTATCAAGCACCACTGCCGTCTTGCCGGTCTGGCGGTCGCCGATAATCAACTCGCGCTGGCCGCGGCCAATGGGGATCATGGCGTCGATGGCTTTGATACCGGTCGACATGGGTTCGCGCACCGGCTGGCGGTCAATCACTCCCGGCGCAAGGCGTTCGACCGGTAGAGTAGCATTGGTCGCGATCGGACCTTTATCGTCGATCGGCTGGCCCAGGGCATTGACCACGCGTCCGATCATGGCGTCGCCTACGGGCACGCTCATAATCCGGCCAGTGCGCTTTACCTGGTCCCCTTCTCCGATCTCGGTGTAATCGCCGAGGATCACAGCGCCCACCTGGTCTTCATCCAGGTTCATGGCCAATCCGGACACGCCGTGGGGAAACTCCAGCATCTCGCCCGCCATGACCTTTTCCAGGCCATGAATACGCGCAATACCGTCGCCCAGGGAAATAATCGTGCCCACCTGGTCGACGCGCACATGCGATTCGAAGTTTTCTATCTGTTCGCGGAGTAACTTTGAAATTTCGTCTGCTTTAATCTCGGCCATTCAATTTCCAATTGGAGTTCTGATTTTTTGTGTCGTTTAGTCTGCGAGCAATTTCTTAGTCTGCGAGCAGTTTTTCGCGAAGTTCTTCCAGTCTGCCGCGCACGGAACCGTCGTAAATAGTATCGCCGATGCGCAGCACAACCCCGCCCAGCAGCGAAGAGTCCTGCTTGTAAACCGGACGAATTTTCAACCCGGTTAAATCGGCGGCTTTCGCTTCCATCTTCGATTTTTCGTCCGGGGTCAACTCGCGGATACTGACGATCTCCGCTTCGCTGATGTGGAGGCGGACATTCATCTCATTCCGGTATTCGGCGAAGATCGAGCCGACGGCACCCATGCGGTCGTTCTGCAGCAAAACAGCGAAAAAATTCCTTACCTGTTTCGCCATTCCTACCTGCGGAGCAAGCGCATCTAAAACTTTAACTTTTTCCGCTAGCTCAATGGAAGGATTTGCAAATACTTCCCGCAATTCCTTGCTTCCCCGAAATGTATCGAGAAAGTCCGTCAGCTGCCGTTCCACTTCCGCGGTGTCGAGCTTGTCCGAAATCACAACATCGGCCAATGCGCGCGCGTACTGCAGGGCGAAGACGCTCATCAGTTGACTCCCCCGCTGGGCGGCTGCTTTTCATTCAGCTTTCCGAGGAATCCATCGATCAGGCTGCGATCGGTTTCGGGAGTTACGGCGATCTTTCTGCGAGCCTGCTCAATGATCAGATCGGCGGCCAGCTTCTTCAACTGGCTCTGGGCGTTTTTACTTGCGGCCTGGATGTCCTGGGTCGCGGACTCGAGAATCGACTGCTTCTCCTGATCGAGAGCGGCGCGCAGGTGCTTTTCTTCGAGTAAAGTCTCTTGTTCCGCTCGCGCCCGGATGTCCTCAATTTCGCTGTCGAGATGGGCCAGGCGTTCCTCCACTCCCGCGAGCCTGCGGTTTGCCTCTGCCGTGGCAACGCGAGCCTGCTCAATCTCATTGCGGATGCGCTCAGATCGGCTGCTCAATGTCCGAGGCAAAAGCTTTGCGATTCCCCAGACAATCGCAATAACCAGGAGAACGAAGTTGATGGTCTCAAACAAACGCGAAGTCGATTCAACCGATAGGCCGAACATTTTAGCCAGCGAATGCACCATCGAAGAATGGCGATAGACATCTGCGGCATCTTCCGCCTCAGGATTGTCGATCTTCTTCTGGTGGATTTCTTTGCGGCGCATGGCCTGCTGTTTCTGCTGTGCCGTGGTTGGTCCCGCTGCGGACATTTGCGCCCCAGCGGAAGCATCTGGATTCACCGCTGCTAGTGAGAGCGGCGCGGCAAATGCCAGCAGGAAGAATCCACAGACCAGGATTCGCAGCGTCCGACACGCAATCATTCTTTGGCTACGGCGGCTCATCCGGCTTGCTCCTGCAACGGCGTCCCGGCGGGAAGAACGGCGCGCAATACGTCCTGGGTCAGCGCCGCGACCGAGGCATCCAACTGCAGCCTTGCCGCCTGAGCGCTTTCTTCAATAGCAATCACTGCGCTGGCCACTTTTTCCTGGGCTGCCGCGCGCGCTTCCGTCAGCGCCAGCTCGGACTCGACATGAACTTTGTGCAGCCGCTCATGACGCTCGCGAAACACGGCGGCACGTGCCACTCGCAGGCGTTCCTCATATTCCGTCGTTTTCGATTCTGCCGCGGAAATGGCTTGAGTCGCGTTTTCAATCGCTCCCTGGGTGCGGGCGTATCGCTCCTGTAGAACCTTCTTTAGCGGGGTATGTACCAAAACCCGATAGGCCGCCACAGTAATCAGAAAAAGGATCATGGTCGGCACGGAGCCGAGCACAAGTCCACCAAGCTGTTGAAGCAGATCAGTCATTTTTCGATGTGTTTTCGGGGTCGCGGTACCAGCGAGGGATACGCCTATCTAATTGAATGCTTGAAACTTAGTTTTTAACAAACTGATCGCACAGGTGTCAAACCCTGTCGGCGATCCTGGGACTGGCTGGCCCTTCCAGTCAATTCGCGAAAAAATATTTTTCCATACCGCGAATATAGACTTTCGTAAGCACACACCACCGTTGACTTGTCATCGCAGAAGCCTACACTAACAGGTAACAGCCTTGGGCCTGGTTCAAGGCCCGGTAGGCCGGGCGCCATGAATAGTAGTCCACCGTTCTGGCGTCCGGCCTCTTATATTTCCGCTGAAATTTTCGCGCCGCGTTCCCGCCAATAGTTGCGATATCTGCCCAATAAAGACGCCGGTCCGCGCACGCGCAGATGGACCGCCTCATCGTGAAACTTCCGGTCGAGAATGATGGCTCCCGCATCGAGCGCCGCCAGCTTTGCCCCTTCTCGCTGCGGAATTTCCATCGTGCGCTCTTCCAGCGGATCGAACTCAAGCATATTGTCGAGCGCGTGCAGTAATTCATCCAGCCCGACGTCTTGCAACGCAGAGACCGCAATGGTGTTCTTCCCTCGCAACGCGCTTCTTTCCTCAGGCGCAATCAGGTCGATCTTGTTCAGCACCTCGATGCGCGGCTTCTTTTCGACATCCAGTTCGCGCAGCACCTTCTCGACTTCCTCCCGATGCACATCGAGCGAAGGACTGGAAGCATCCATCACATGAATCAACACTTCCGAGGTTTGTACCTCTTCCAGCGTGGCGCGGAAGGCCTGAATCAGGGTGTGGGGAAGATCGCGGATAAATCCCACGGTGTCGGACAGTAAAATCCGCCGGCGCGACGGCAACGTGATCAGATGCAGCTTCGGGTCGAGCGTCGCGAACATGCGCGACGACTCCAGCACGCCCGCTCGGGTCAGCGCATTAAACAGCGTGCTTTTTCCGGCGTTGGTATAGCCGACCAGCGCCACCGTGGGCACGGGAACCGAAGAACGCCGCTGCCGTTGCTGTCTGCGAATCCTCCGTACCGCTTCAAGCCGCGTCCGGACGATCTGGATCTTGCGTCCGATCTTTCGCCGGTCGGTTTCGAGCTGGGTCTCGCCGGGGCCTCGGGTTCCGATTCCGCCGCCCAACTGCGACATGGCGCGCCCGCGTCCCGCCAAACGCGGCAACAAATATTCCAGTTGCGCCAGCTCCACCTGCAATTGCCCTTCGCGGGTGCGCGCATGCGATGCGAATATATCCAGAATTAATTGTGTGCGATCAATCACTCGGCATGGCAGCGCGCTCTCCAGCTCTCGCAATTGCGACGGAGACAAATCCTGTTCGAAGATGATCAGGTCGGCGCGGCGGCTGTTGGCGATCGCGGCGATCTCTTCCAGCTTTCCCTTGCCAACCAGCGTCGCAGGATCGGGGTGGTCGCGCCGCTGCACGATCACGTCCAGCACACGGGCACCCGCATCCTCCGCCAGTTCTTTGCACTCGGCAGCTTCGGGGGAAAGTTCGCCCGGAAGGTGCTCTTTCGCTTTTTCAGAAAATCCGGAGAAATCATCCGGCTCGGCAGCATCTATTTCAATCGGCAAATCTTCTTCTGGAATAGCGCGCGATGCGTGCTTCGCCAGGCGGGCAGAGGCAGTCAATGGCTGACGATATTTTCGCCCGGTAAATTCACAGGCGACGATCAGGGTTTGTTCTCCCGGGCCATTCGATGACCCAGGAGATTTTGAAAACGGTCGATCCGACGATCTACTCATTCAATTACGTGCCATTCCCTCATGCACACGGTCGGAGGGCCGCGCGTACATTCTTTCTTAAGAAGCGCCGGAGGTTGAGGACGCCATGGCTGCAGGGTAATTCGAACCTGCTCCAGCAGAAACTCCATGCGCCAGCCCGTGCGTTCCCGTACCCTGAGCCCCGGCAGACATCCCAGACACAGAGGCCGCAGGCGTATGACGGTGCTCCCCCATGAGAACTGGCTTACCGCTGACCACGGTAGAAATTGCGTGCTTAAAGATCAATTGCTCCTGATTGTTGTTTTCCAGCAGAACAGAATATTTATCGAAGGACCGGATGCGCCCGGTCAGCTTTACCCCGCTTACCAGATAGATCGTGATCTGGGACTTGTCTTTGCGGACGGTATTCAAAAATGTGTCCTGAATGTTTTGTGCTGTTTTGCTTTCCATTTTTATTCTCCTTGCTTCTCCAACAAGTTGTTCAAAAGATAATGCGAAAACCGGGCCCGTCTGATTGCAAATCTCAACCAACCAAACCGTAACCTCTGCCCGAAAAAAGGTGTCGCGGCACCGTGCCAGTATTGTCTATGAAATCGAGCAACCTAGCCAGACCTTGAACACAGATTTCCTGCAAAAATACGGCTGGCTTTTTGGATGCATCTCTTGCAACCGGCGTTTCATGGAGAAACAAGAGTCTTTGCCGGACGCAAACCGGCCGTGCCTCGGAAAGCCGCCTTAGTGTCCGGTGCTAGCATGAAATGTGCCTCCAAACCCAGCTCAACCGCATCGGAATCACACCCTGCACAGCCGGGAGAAATCGACCTCCGGTGTGCCCTCTATCGATTTTTCACGGCAATACGCGCAAATTCGGCCGGAGGTTCTAGCGGCCCTGGAAGCCGTCTGTGACAGTCAGCAATTCATTCTGGGCGAAGAGGCAACCCATTTTGAAGCCGCCGCGGCGGCTTATTGCGGAACCGCGTATGGAATCGGCTGCGCCTCCGGCACCGACGCTCTCTGGCTGGCGATGGCGGCGGCGGAAATCGGCCCTGGCGACGCCGTTCTAACCACCCCATTCAGCTTCTTTTCTACCGTCAGCTCAATCCTTCGCGCCGGGGCGCGTCCGCTGCTGGCCGACATCGACCCAAGGACCTATAACCTCGACCCAGCGTTAATTTCTGCAACGTTAAAAAATTCATCGGGCGTTCATCTCCGCGCCATTCTCCCAGTTCATCTGTACGGTCAATGCGCGGACTGGGATGCACTGTCGGCGATGAAATCCGAACTGGATCTGCTGCTGATCGAAGACGCGGCCCAGGCCTTCGGTGCGAAATGGAACGGCCAGCCCGCGGGCAGCCTGGGCGATCTGGCGGCCTTCAGTTTCTATCCCACCAAAAATCTAAGCGCCTGCGGCGACGCGGGCCTGGTGACCACCGCGAATGAATTTTTTGCGGAACGGGCACGGATGTTGCGAAACCACGGAATGCGGCAGCGTTATTTCCATGAGGAAATCGGCTGGAATAGCCGTCTCGATACGCTGCAGGCAGCCGTGCTACTGGTGAAACTACAGCACCTCGACGGCTGGAACCAGCAGCGCCGCGAACGCGCTGAGAGATACGATCAACTGTTTCAACGTCAGGGCCTGGCGGAAAGCGGCGTCTATCCCACGCACGGCGTCATTCTCCCGTTCGTAGACCCACGTGGAACTCATGTCTTCCACCAGTACGTTATCCGCGTCGAACGTCGCGATGCACTGAAAACATTTCTTGCGGAGCGTAGCATCGGTTCAGAGATTTACTATCCAATTCCTCTCCACCTGCAAGCCTGCCTTAGCAATCTGGGTTATCCCGAAAACTCATTTCCAGAGAGCGAGCGCGCTGCCCGGGAAGTGCTCGCGTTGCCAATGTTCCCCGAACTGACCACAGAAGAGCAGGAGCAAGTCGTCGCAGCCATCGCTGAATTTCTCAGTTAGGCCCGGAGCAGTTTTCGACCGGCTTCAGTGCGGATGCCGCTTCCGCTTTGCCGGATGATGCCGAACCACATGCCGGCTTTGAGCAGGCGCGATTTTCTTCGGTTGCGCGCCGGGGGCCGACACTCTGCGAACAAGATTCCCTTCCATCCGATAGGTCATGGTTTCCAACTGCGCAGCATGGGCTTTGCCTGTCTCTGGATCCAGGCTGATAGCGTCTCCTGCTGCCACCTGAATAGAGAACGTTGGATCGGAACCATTCGTGGCGCCGGGATTGGCCGCCGTCACCTTCACGGGAAAGAATCCAGCCACATCCCGCAGCCGAAACGCAGTTCCGTAACGATGCCGGCGGGTATCCCAGGTAAACACGCGCACCTGGTCAAAGTCATACGGCAATCCCTGCTTGTAGGAAGTCAGTACGGTCAAATACTCCGGCACCTTGCCGTTCGGCTTGCCGGAGTCGGGGTCGTCGACCGTTCGCAGGACATACGCTCCGATCATCTTTTCGTTCTCCGCATACTGCGCCACATCCTGCGGAACATCGACCTCCAGATCGTGCGACAGCATCCAGCCGGTTCGACCCGTCGCATCGCGCACCAGCCACCAGTCTTCCATTGGAATTGTAGGAGCAAATCGAGAATCGAAACTCTGTGAATGAGCCTTTCCGCTGCGCGGCGCTTTCACGGGTTTGGCGGTTGCCGTCGAAGCTACCGGTGTTGGCAAGCCCAGGAGATTTCCCGCAGCGTTCCTGGGAACCGAGGCGCGTTCCAGAAGAGCGACCCTGGTATTCGGGGGCAGCAGGTAAAAGCGTTGTGTCTTCCGTCCCGGAGTCAGATGAATATAAAGCTCGTTATAAAGTATCGCCGTCGCCACCGGCGTCTCGCCGGCGTGTTGCTTCGCCAGGTTTTGGAATTGGTTAAATTCATCCTGGTCGATGATGGCGTGTTCCTCGATCCAGCCAACCGCACCCTGCGGAGTTTTCACCTTAACGAATCTGCGGCCGTGCTCCAGCACCTCTAACTTCTCTCCATTGGTCACTTCGTCAACTCGATCGGCGACCACCGCGACCCGGTCGCGCAGATAAATGTGCTTTACCGTAACGTAGACCGACTCCGCCGGAGCCATGGGATGGAAGTGGCCGCAGCCGGCCAGAAGAATCGATGACAGAGAAGAGATCGCAAAAAAGCGGCGCAACGAACGGAACAACTCGATCTTTAAGGGGAAATTCGGCATAGTGCTCTTGCAATCAATTTCAGTCTACCTGCAGCCATGTGAAACCGTAGACTTCCTGGCGCGGAGCATCGTTACTTACGGATAACTCTTTGCTGGGGTGGTTGCGGAACCTAAGGTCGTTACGGAATCTAGGGTCGCTACGAAACTAGGGTCGTTATGGAACCACGGATAAGGAAATCGCCCCGGCAGGATCGGTGCCCGTAGCCGCCGTGGCGACGGTATCAAGCGCGCCTGGATGGGTGGCATCGAAGCTGAAGATCTGCAGGTCAGGATTGCCGCCGTTCGAAATTGCCAGCAGATACTTCCCTGTTGAGTCGAGCGACATGGCGACCGGCACGCTGCCGGTTGTAAACGGCGAACTGGAAAGCGGAGTCAACGCTCCACCGGCCCCAAGCGTATAGCCGGTGATGACGCCCGCCGTGCTGTTGGCAACGTACACGTAGGCGTTCGTCGGATCGACCACAATCGCTTTTGGCCCCAGTTGCGTCTGGAACGGCGAACCCGATATCTCCGTCAACGCCCCACCCGTGCCAATCGTGAAAACGCGCAGATTGGAGCCGGTCTCTCCCACGAACAGAAACGCCGAATTGTTGTCGGCGGCAATTGCATTGTCGGCGACGCCGGCTGAGCTGAGCGGCGCATAATGCAGATGATTGGAGAGCGCGCCGGTGGTCGAATTGAAGGCGAATGCATCCAGGCCGCCCGCGCCCAGGCCCACGTAGAGGTTCTGATCGTTGGGCGTGACGTATATCTGAGTGGGATTGCCGCTAGCGAGCAGAATGGGACTTTGGCTGTTCTGGGTCAAGATGCCGTTGGTCGTATTGATCTGAAACATGAGCAACTGATGCGAACTCGAGGAAACCACGAATAACCAGTTCCCGCTGGGATCAACCGTCATATAGGTGGGAAGCAAAGTCGAAGCCACAGCACTGCCGTTATTCCCCTGCGTCAGAACGCCGTTGGCTCCAATGGAGTACACGAGGATCGAACCTTGCGTGATCGCAACATAGAGAAATGTCCCCGTTGGGGTGGCCGCCAGCGCGCTCACCGGAGTGCCAAGGTTATAGCTGGTGCCGCTGACGCTGGTAAAGGCCGCTGTCGGCAGCGGAAAAGCGGCAATCGTTCCCACGGTCTGATTCCCGACGTACGCAAAAGAACTGTAGGCGGTGGAACCGCCGCCGCCGCAACTGTTCGTGTCCTGGCAGGGGGGGACGAAAAATTTGCCCGATCCGCAGCCGGACAAAAGCGGTGCGCCCATCAGCAGCAGGAACAGAGCCGTCCGCATCCTTTTTAGGGAACCGGCGGTTGTGGCGATGCATCGAAGGGACGGCAAGTTTCTTCACTCCACACTTGATTCTATTTCACCACCAGGATTATTGCGGTCGCGAAAAAGGCGTGAGTGTGCCGTTCACCGTATTGATCTTGAAAATGTTGAGCTCGGGCGACTTTTCCGTGCCGACCAAAAGAAGACTGCCCGTGTAATCGACGGCCAGGACCGTCGCGCCGGGAACATCGGCCACGGGCGCGCCCTCGTTGGCGATGGCAAGGGTGCCGTCCGAAGCTATCTGATATGCGTAAATTGCCCCCGATGCCTGAGCCGCATACAACAGCTTTCCATTGGAAGCGGCGGGAATCGAGGTTGAATTTGCGCCGCTCGCGAGCTGATTTTCGGTTCCTGCCGGAACCAGATGTCCGGCCCGCAACACGTACGCATGGATGCTACCCGTCGCCGCGTCTTTTTTATACAGGTACGATGGCGTGATCGGGCTGCCCGTTCCCGTCGTGCCAGTCGTAGTTCCAGTCGTGCCGGTCGTACCAGTTGTCCCCGTGGTGCCAGTCGTTCCTGTAGTTCCGGTTGTTCCCGTGGTGCCTGTGGTTCCAGTCGTACCGGTCGTTCCCGTGGTACCGGTTGTTCCTGTAGTGCCTGTGGTTCCAGTCGTGCCGGTCGTTCCTGTGGTACCGGTCGAGCACGAATTCGTTTGTTGACAGGGCTTGACGAAAAATCCTTTGCAGCCCGTCACCAACAGAAAAGCCGGAACCAGAAAAAAAGCCGATCCACACACAATCCAAAGAGACAGTCGCTGGGGACGCATATTGCGTAGTTTAACGTCGGCCATGCATCTATGAAACGCAACAAAGGCGATATCTGCGAAAATTTGTAATTGTTTTTTCAGACAACCATTTCTCGCCAATCTGCATAGGCACGTATTGAACTCATGCGAAAAACTTTTTCGTTGGCCCGCGATTTAATTTGGTTTCTGTTTGTGCGGACGGCGAAAGCGATCGTCCACGGCCTGGCGGCCGCTGAAACCGGAGTCCACAGTGTGCCAGTGCTGAATCTCCGTTTCACCCATCTTCCAGCACAACAAAACAATGTCTTCGCCCAGCCGGCAGGGAAAGTCGAGCAGCCCGGCATCGAGATCTTTTACCTGCACGCCAATGGCGTCAATCTCGGACAGCGTATCTTTCACCTGCTGCACAGCTTTATCCTGTCGCGCGCGTTGCCGGGCTATCTGAGCGATCCGTACCAGCGACCCGCCATTCATAAAAATGCGCTGGCTCAGCTGCTGCAGCTCCGCTGCGATGGTCTCCGCGGTCTCTTTCGACTCCATCGCATTTTTCAACAGCGATTCCAGTACAGGAATCAGAGTTTGCGCTTCCTCCAGCGAGAAGGTCTTCATCCGCTACCCTCGAATCTCCAGCATACGATCCAATGCTACTCGCGCCCAATGCTTGATGTCATCGGCTACGTGGATGCGGTTCACTACCCGGCCCTCAATTAAATTTTCAAGTGCCCAGGCCAAATGTTGCGGCGAGATGCGGAACATGGTTGTGCACAGGCATCCCGAATCGTCGAGCGTAATGACCTTTTTCCCCAGCGGCGCAAACCGCTTGCCCATCCGGTTGACCAGATGGATCTCCGTACCCACGGCAAACATCGTTCCCGCAGGCGCGTCCTCAACAATCTGAATCAGACGTTCCGTCGATCCAATGGCGTCCGCCTTCTGGCAGACTTCCAGACGGCATTCCGGATGGACAATTACCTGAATTCCGGGATACCTCGCCCGCACCTTGTCGGCATGTTCCGGCAGAAAACGCTGATGCACGGAGCAATGCCCTTTCCAGAGAATGATGCGAGCGGTACGCAATCTCTCCGGCGTCAGACCTCCGTTGATCTGGTACGGGTCCCAGACGACGGTTTCCGAAAGCGGAATGCCCATGGCAAACGCCGTGTTGCGGCCAAGATGCTGGTCGGGAAGAAACAGTACTCGCTTCGCCCGCGCAAAGCTCCACTCAAAAGCCTTTCGGGCGCTGGATGAAGTGCAGACCAGCCCGCCCCGTTCGCCGCAGAATGCCTTGATAGCGGCGGTCGAGTTCATATAGGTCAGCGGAATCAAGCCGCCGGCTTCGGGCGTGTCGAGCCCGGCTTTGACCAGTTTTGACCAGCATTCTTCCACCTGGGAGATATCGGCCATGTCGGCCATGGAGCAGCCGGCATTCAGGTCCGGCAGCACCACTTGCTGATAAGGCTGCGCCAAAATGTCAGCGCTCTCCGCCATAAAGTGCACTCCGCAAAACAAAATGTAGCGGCAGTTCGATTGCGACGCGATCTTCGATAGTTTGTAAGAATCGCCTGTCACATCGGCGAAACGAATCACTTCATCGCGCTGGTAATGGTGTCCAAGGATGAGCGCATCTTTGCCCAGTTTGGCCCGAGCCGCGGCAATGCGACCGTCCATCGTGTGGTCCGGCATCGCCAGGTAATTGTCGAGGGAACACGAGTCCGGCACGGACTCCGCGGACGTATTCAGAACAGTTTCAATTAAAGTAGCCACTGTATTCCGCCTTCAGTTCCTCGCGATTCTTTTTCGCAGGAACGGGGATGTTGAAAGCATTTCAAAAAACTCTGTGTCGCAGTGGATTCACTATGAACCGGCCAGCTTTCCGCCAATTCACCCAACCCACGGGGATGTTGCAACACATCTATTGGACGTTTTCAACCGGCCATCGGATTCAGCCGGAAGAAAATATCCTTTAATTTGATTGTAATATGTCTGCCGAATTTAAACTGCTTTGCGGATGAGAGGAATCTCTTTGGTATTCCCAAAACTGATTCCTTCGGTAACCGGCTCCGGAAATCCCCTGGCCTGTCTCGAACTTCCTGAATCAAGATGGTTTCCGATGACCTTCCGTTTGTTCCCATCCGACGCTCTGAGTATGATGGAATTCGATGAGTTTGCCCGACACAATCTTCATTTTTGTGCTTGCCCTGATTATCTTTGGGCCGAAGAAACTTCCAGAGATTGGCCGGCAGCTCGGCAAACTGGTGGGAGAATTCCGCCGCGCCAGCAACGAATTTAAGTTTCAGATCGAAGAAGAGCTCCGGCAGGTGGACCTGTCCGACAAATACGACAAACAAAAAACGATTGCCGCGTCAGTCCAGGATCCGACCGTTACAACCGACAACTCATCCGCCGTGATCGACCCGGTCGATCATCTCCCGGTCGGGCAACATCCGAATATCGATTCCGTGAATACGACCGAGTTGAATGAGTTTGGCGTTCCCGCATTCGGCCATGGCAGTTCTGAGGAGGACCGCCTGGAACCGGAAAACGCCGTCGAGGCCGCCTACACAGCCCCGCCGGAATCGAATGCGACCGAGACACTGCCCACGATCAGTCCGGCCGCCGGTTCGCAGGCGCGGAGTACTGTTCCGTTTGCACCCGTGGAAACGCCGACGCCGACAGAATCCACCGTGCCGCTCAACTCTCATCCTGCGGCGACCGAGGCGGAAATAACTCATGGCTGATCTGCTGGACCGCGCCCGCACGGCTGTGGGCGAACGGGCGGAGCTGCCCGGCATGAGCCTGCTCGAACATCTGCAGGAACTGCGCAAGCGCCTCGTCTATTCCCTGCTTTCCATCGGCATCGGTTTCGGACTGGCCTATGGATTCCATGACCGGATCGCCGCTTTGATGATCGCGCCGATTACCAAAGCGCTGACCGCGCACCACCTCCCCGCCAAGCTCGTTTATCTGAACCCCATGGATGGGTTCAATTTCTATCTAAAGATCGGTTTGTTCGGCGGCGTCATCCTTGCCTCCCCATTCATTCTGTATCAGGTGTGGCTGTTCATCGCGCCAGGGCTTTACCAGAATGAGAAGCGATACGTTGTCCCCTTCATGGGAGCCACGGTGGGGCTGTTTCTTGCCGGTGCCTTCTTTGGCTATCGCTTCGTCTACCCCGGCGCGCTCGACTTCCTCATCGGCTACAGCAAGCAGTTCACGCCAATGGTCACGATCGGCGAGTACACCGAACTCTTCCTGACCGTGATCCTGGGACTGGGAATTGTATTTGAGCTGCCAATCCTGGTATTTTTTCTCGCGCTGTTCGGTCTGGTCAGTTCCAAGTGGCTGTGGAAGAACATCCGCTATGCAATCCTGGTCATCTTCATCATCGCGGGCATCATCACTCCAACCCCCGACCCGCTCAGCATGTGCATCTTCGCCGCGCCAATGCTGCTGCTTTATTTCCTCAGCATCGGCGTCGCCCATATGGTGCATCCCGACCGCCGCAGCCGGATCAAAGCGGCGAAGGTGGACAGTTAATGCTTCACCGGCGAACGTGGCCTGGTTTTCTGGGAATACTTTTGTTTTGCGGATGGGCCGGCATCTCCTCCGCTTCCGCGGCACCGAGCGGCCAACCTTCGCACCCCGCCGCGTCGTCGCGATTTAACGGCAATCGAGCCTACCAGTACGCGCAGCAATTCGTGAATTGCGGTCCCCGCTGGAATGGCAGCAGCGGCCATGTCTGCGCGGAGAATTTCCTGAAAAAGCAATTCGCCAAAGACAATCTTGAAGAAGACTCCTTCACCACCAACACTTCCGCCGGCGTCATGTCGATGCACAACTTCATCGTGAAATTTCCCGGCAGGAAGAACGGCATCATCGTGGTGGCCTCGCACTATGAAACCAACTACTGGCTTCGCGATACCAACTTCGTCGGAGCCAATGACGGCGCCGCCACCACAGGCTTTTTGATTGAGCTGGCCAATCATCTGCGCGGACACACGCTCGACGGCAACAGCATCTGGCTGGTTTTTTTCGATGGCGAAGAATCGATTCAATCGCAGTGGTCCGATTCTGATGCTTTATTTGGGAGCCGCCACCTGGCCGCTAGATGGGACCGCGACGGCACCTTGAAGCGTATTCAGGCGTTTTTACTGATGGACATGATTGGCGACAAAAGCCTGGACATTGTCCGCGAGCAGAACTCCACGCCCTGGCTGCTCGATCTGGTGGATCAAGCCGCGAAGAAGGAGGGAGACCAATCCTATTTCTTTGCCAGCACCACCGCCGTTGAAGACGATCAGCTGCCATTCGTCCAGCGCGGTGTCCCCGTGGCGGACATCATCGACATCGATTACGGTCCCCACACCGTTGCCCATCCCGACGGATATCATCACACTCCGGAAGATACGATGGACAAGATCAGCGCCCACAGTCTTACCGTGGTCGGACAGACCGTCCTCGAAACCATCCATCTGTTGAATCAACGCTAGCGTCGATTATGTTACCGGGCCTAGAACGACTCCTTCATTCCTCGTTTGGCGGAGCACCGCTATGGCTATGGCTCGCCTTCCATGTCATTGTGCTGGCCCTGCTGGGCGCGGATTTCTTTTTAACGCGAAATAAACTCGCCCACCGCATCGTCGAGCGCCGCTCCTACTGGCTGACCGCCGCCTGGTTTCTGGCCGCAATGCTCTTTGCGCTGCTTGTCTACCGCGAGCTTTCGTCGCAGTACGCACTTGAGTACCTCGCCGGTTACGGCATCGAGGAAGCGCTCAGCGTCGACAATCTTTTCGTCTTTTTGGTGCTCTTCCGCACCTTTGGCCTGCGGTCCTCAGAGCAACGCCATCTACTTTTCTTCGGGGTGGTCGGAGCCATCGCCATGCGCGCCGTAATGATCTTTGCCGGCGTGCGACTGCTGGACGCATTTTCCTGGATGAACTACATCTTTGGCGCGATTCTGCTGTACACCGCCTGGCATCTGCTGCAAACTTCGCGCAAGCCAGAAGAGGAAACCTCACCAAAGATCGTCACATGGCTCTCACGACGCCTGCCTGTATCCAGCGGAAACGATCAGGGGCATCGTTTCCTGATCCGGCAAAACGTCGATGGACACAGGCGTCTTCGCATCACGCCTCTATTTCTCGCCTTGATCGCAATCGAGACTACCGACCTGATCTTTGCAATGGATTCCATTCCCGCGGTGCTGGCGGTCTCGCATCATCCATTCATCGTGTACTCGTCGAATATCTTCGCGGTCCTCGGATTGCGCTCGCTGTATTTTTCGCTGGCAGCGGCGCTGAACCGGCTGCACAAACTGCGCTATGGATTGGTTGTGATTCTGGCCTTTGTCGGTCTGAAGATGATGCTGGCACACGTTCTTGAGGTGCCCACGTGGATCTCGCTTCTGATACTGGCGTCGGTGATTGCGGCAACTACGATCTGGTCTCTCGTCTCGAAACCCGCCGCTTCCAAGCCAACCCTCACACAAAATGGATAAAGTCGACCCGCCCCTGCGCCATCCGCGAATGCTTCGCTCGTCCGGATGCGTGTTCCGGGAAATCCGTGCGTGCATGCGCACCGCGAGATTCTTCCCGCGCCAAGGCGGCCGCGGTAATCAGCTCGGCCACCGTGTGCAGGTTGCGCAGTTCAACGTTTTCCCGGAGAATTCCAGCCGGCAATCCAGAACGCATCGCATCCAACTCTGATTGCATCGCCGCCAGCCCCGCACGGTCCCGCAACAGTCCCGCATTCATCCACATCTGATTCCGTAAACGCTCCCGCAATTGCGTCGCGTCCGCGTTTGGTTTCGCTGCGACATTTTCTTTTGGAGTTTTCGTGCGCTCCGGGTTTGCAGCGGTGCGTTCTTCCAGCATCGCCTCCGCCGCACGTGCGCCGAATACAAGCCCCTCCAGCAAAGAATTGCTGGCGAGCCGATTCGCGCCGTGGACGCCGGTGCAGGCCACTTCGCCCGCCGCATACAGGCCGGACAAAGTGGTGCGCCCCGACAAATCCGTCCGAACACCGCCCATTAAATAGTGGGCCGCTGGCCGAACTGGAATCAGGTCGCGCCCAAGTTGCAGCCCATACCGCTGCAGAAATGCAGATATCCCGGGAAAACGCGCGTGCAGGTTTTTCCCAGTGACGAGTCGCATGTCGAGGAAGACAGGAAGCGCTTCTCCTTGTTTTCCGCTGGAAGAATCGGCCATGCTTTCCCGCGTGATCGCCCGTGCCACCACGTCGCGCGGAGCCAGCTCCGCCAGTGGATGATAACGTTCCATGAATCGTTCGCCATGGCTGTTGCGCAGGTACGCTCCTTCTCCGCGCAGCGCTTCCGATAAAAGAAATCGCGGAGCGCCGGGCAGGCTCAGCGCCGTAGGATGAAACTGGTAAAACTCCATGTCGCAGACTTCCGCGCCCGCCCGATAAGCCATCGCGATGCCGTCGCCCGTCGCCACTGGGGGATTTGTCGTGTCGCTATACACCTGGCCCGCGCCGCCACTCGCCAGCAGCACACCGCTTCCGAAAAACTCGGCCGATCTTCCATCCGCATCCAATGCCGTTACGCCGGCCACGCGGCCATCGCGCACGATCAGGTCGCAGGTCGTCACTCGTTCGTGCAGATGAATCCGCGGCTCCTGATTCACCCGCGCCAGCAGCGCCCGACCAATCTCTCTTCCAGTTGCGTCTCCGTTCGCGTGCAGAATGCGCGGCAGGCTATGCGCGCCTTCACGCGTCCGCATCAGCCTGCCAGCCTCCCCCTCGCCCGCCTTTTGATCGCCCGTTTCTCGATCAAAGTTCGTTCCCCACTCCAGCAATTCCCTGACTCGCGCCGGCCCCTCTTCCACCAGCAGCCGCGCCGCCGGCTCAAAAACCAGCCCATCGCCGGCTTCAATCGTGTCTTTGCCGTGCAGTTCTACGTCTTCCGCGCCACCCATCGCCACAGCAATCCCACCCTGTGCGTAATGGGTATTCGACTCCGACGCGGCCTCCTTGGTGAGAAGCGTCACTTCACCGGCGCGAGTCAATGTCAACGCAGCGCGCAGTCCGGCGATCCCCGCTCCAACAACGATCCAGTGCCGCAGTAAAGGTTTCTCCACCAGTTTGAGGGTAGCATGTTGGATCGGCACGGCAGGCCCCCATGCACCCTCGGAAATAGAAAGAAGAGACCGTGCCTGCGATACGATGAAATCAGCATGCGCTCCATTCCAGTCAAAACGAAATCGGCAACCTACTCCGTCTTTGTCCAGCCTCGGCTGCTCGAAAAACTTGCGAATCATCTGGCTTCTGCTGTCGGTAAAAAGACCTCTCTCTTCATCGTCACCTCGCCGGAAATCTGGTCTCTCTGGGGCAAGCGATTCCTGGTTTCCTTCAAAAAAGGTGTTTCCATTCACGTGTTGTTCGTTCCTGCGGGCGAGCGCCATAAGCGGCTCAGCACTGTCGAGCACCTCGCCGAAGAGATGGTCCAGGCTGGAGCCAAACGCGACGCGCTGCTGATCGCATTCGGCGGAGGAGTGATCGGCGATATGGCCGGATTTCTCGCCGCCATTTATATGCGCGGAATCCCTTATGTCCAGATACCGACCACCTATCTCTCGCAAATTGATTCTTCTGTCGGCGGCAAAACCGGCGTCAATCTGCGCGTCGGAAAAAATCTGGTGGGCAGTTTCCATCATCCGGCGGTCGTGTTTTGCGATCCCGCGATTCTCTCCACACTGCCGGCCAGGGAAATTCGCGCAGGCTTGGTCGAAAGCATAAAAGCCGCCGTTCTCGGCGATGCCCGCTTCTTTGGCTGGCTGGAACGCAATCTGGACAAGCTGCTGGCGGGCGATCAAAAAGCATTGACCCAGGCGATTGAAATCTCCGTCCAGATCAAGGCAAAAATCGTCAGTGCGGACGAGCGCGAGCGCGGCCTGCGCATGTTGCTCAACCTCGGCCACACCGTGGGACACGCCATCGAAGCAGCCACAAACTATCGCACTCTGCTGCACGGCGAAGCCATCGCCTGGGGAATGGTGGCTGCAATTGATCTGGCGGTCACACGCAGGGGGCTGAGTCCTGCACAAGCGCAACGTATTCGAAATCTATTGTTCCGCCTCGGGCCTTTTCCCCGCTTCTCCAGCACCGCAAAATCTCTTCTTGAGCGTACCGCCTCCGACAAAAAGCATTTGCAGACAGCCCAACGTTTCGTCCTGCCGGTGGCCATCGGTAAGGCAATCGTGGTTGAAGACGTCAACAAAGAAGAGTTGCAGACAGCCATCCAGTCCACGCTGCGCACCATGAAAGAACGCGGCGTATGACCCCTGCTGCCAGCGGCGCCGAACCGCCTGGGGCGCGCGATGAAGCCACGGCCGGCAACGCGGTCCAGTCCATGTTCAACAGCATTGCTCCACATTACGATCTGTTGAACCACGTATTGTCAGCTAACGTGGATCGTATCTGGTGGCGACGCACTGCACGCACATTTTTACCAATTCTGCGAAACCCTGCCGCCAAAGTTTTGGACATGTGCTGCGGCACCGGCGATATGGCACTGGCATTGTTACAAATCCGCCCGGTGGACGGCGAGCCTGTGTTGGCGCTCGACTTCGCCCAGGCCATGCTCGCTCGCGCTCAGAAAAAGTTCTCGGCGCGGGGATTTTCCTCCAGCCAGGTCGTCACCCTCGAAGCCGATGCCCTGCACATGCCTCTAGCCGCTGGCTCTCTCGACCTCGTCACCACGGCGTTTGGATTTCGCAATCTCGCCAACTACGATACCGGCCTGCGGGAGATTCACCGCGTGCTTCGCCCTGGCGGCGAGCTCGGTATCCTCGATTTCAGTGAGCCACAAGGCGCAATCGGCGTCTTCTATCAACTTTATTTTCGGCACATTCTTCCCCGAATCGGAAAAATCCTTTCCGGCTCCTCCGCTTCTTACGAATATCTGCCGCGTTCCGTGCATCGCTTTCCTCCGCCGGAAGAAATGCTTGCCATGATGCGGGGTTGCGGCTTTTCGCACGTCACATGGACCCCCTACACCTTTGGGATTGCGGGGCTCTATCGTGCTGTGAAAGCATAGGCGTGTCTTCGCTGATTCGGTCCTAAAGAATGGATCGCCCAGGAATGAAACGTCCACTCTTTATCGACGGCCCGCGGGCTTCCCGCACCTCCGCCAAGGCGCGTACCGTGGCCATTTCCATTTTGGCCGCCGCCGTCATCGCGGTTTTAAAGTTGTGGGCCGGCATCAGCAGCGACAGCATCGGCATGTTGTCGGAGGCCGCGCATTCCGGCCTGGACTTGATCGCCTCCCTCATTATTCTGGCTTCGGTCACCATCTCCGACCGTCCCGCCGACGAGGCCCACACCTACGGCCACGGCAAGATGGAAAACCTCGCCGCGTTTACAGAGACGCTGCTCATGATCGCTTCGGTCCTCTGGATCGTGATCGAAGCGATCGAAAGAATCCTCGGACCCGCCGCACACCTCCGGCTTTCCATCTGGCCGTTCGCGGTGTTACTGCTTTCCATGTCGGTTGATTTTTTTCGCGCTCGAGCCCTTGGGCGTGTTGCCCGGCAGACCCGCAGCCAGGCGCTCGAAGCCGACGCTTTGCATTTCAGCATGGATATCTGGTCCAGCCTCGCCGTCATCGGAGGCCTGCTGGCCGGAGCGGCTTCACAATACTGGCATCTCTCCTGGCTTCGATTCGGCGACCCGCTGGCAGCGGTCGTGGTGTCGATCATTATTTTGAAGGTCTGCTGGCAGCTTGCCCGCCAGACCGTCGACGTATTGACCGATGCCGCTCCCATTGAAACCCGCCGGCGCGTGATGGAGTCGCTGCGTCAGCTTCCAAACATTCTTGGCGTCGAACGCCTCCGCCTTCGTCTTTCCGGCAACCACTACTTTGCCGACCTCACTGTCGGGATGCCGCGCAACCTCAGCTTTCAGCGGACAGAACTCATCAAAGAGCAGGTCGCAGACGCCGTGCACCACGTTCTTCCGGACGCCGATGTCATGGTCAATGTCGTGCCGCGCGCAGGAAATTCGGAAAGCATCTTCGACCGCGTGCGCGCCGTCGCCGCACGCCACAACCTCTCCGTACACGAATTAAGCGTGCAACACCACGACGCAAAATTGCACCTGGAGCAGCATCTGGAGCTTCCCGAATCCTTGAGCCTGCGCGACGCGCACGCGCTGGTCACAGCCATTGAGAGCGAAACCCGAGCTGACGTTCCGGAGATCGACTCCATCCTGACCCACATTGAGAGCGAACGGGACACAATTGAAAATGAGGCGCGCCGCAGCCAGGACGCAGCGCTTGAAGTGGAGCTTCGCCGCATCGCCGCGGAGTTTCCAGACATTCTCGACGTGCACGACGTCGTCGTATCGAACGCGCGAGAGCGGATGCAGATCTCCTGCCATTGCACATTACCGGACGATCGCAGCATGTCCGACGTACACACCTTGATTACTTCTCTCGAAGATCGTGTCAAGGCGGAAATGCCGCAGATCGCTCGCGTCTTTATTCATCCGGAACCGGCAACCGACAATGCACGATGATTTAACCGATGAAACGCGGACGCGAATAAAATAGGCACACCATGCGGCAAATGTTTCGCGCACTTTCGGCTGTACTGGTTCTGCTGGCGATTGCGCTGCTCTCCGCGCTGATCACCATGCGGCTCGCCATCCACGGCTCTGAAGTTCGCGTACCCTCTCTCGCCGGTCTCACACTTGCCGACGCCCTCGTCCAACTGCATGGACATGGACTGCAAGCCGGAATCGACAGGCGCTTCTACAGCACCATCCAGCCCGCGGGCCATGTGCTGACACAAAGCCCCGCTGCGGGCACGCGCGTCCGCAAATCCTGGCGGGTGCGGATTACGGTGAGCCTTGGCCCGCAGAAAGTGGCGATTCCTGCACTCGACGGAATGGATGAAAGCATCGCCACCATCACTATTCGCCGTATCGGATTACAACCCGGCAATGTTGTCTCTATGCCCTACGCCTACTCGCCGGAAGGTACGGTGATTGCTCAGACTCCATTGTCAAAAGCAATGGATGTGGAAGGACCGAAGATCGGCCTCCTGGTTGCCCAGCCCGCGCCGGTACAAGAGGATGCTAGCGTGATGCCGGATCTGACGGGCGAGTCATTCACAGCCGCCGCCTGGACGATCATCCACGGCGGATTCAAGCTCGCCCCCATCCTGAATCTCCCTGCAATCCCCGCGACTCCGGCATCCGCGTCGACTTCAGGTACAACCGCTGCCAACACTTCAACGTCATCTCTGCCCTTGCAAGAACCATCGGTCCCGCCCGGAACCGTCATCGCTCAAATTCCGGTCGCAGGCAGCCGCATCCCGTCCGGAGCAATGATTCAACTGACCGTACAGCCGTGACGTTTTTAGAAAATGGACATCAATTACGTTCAATCAGCGCCGCAAAAAAGCCATCGCAGGAATGTACTCCAGGAATCGTCCGCAGAAACCCATCGCGGAAACCGGTCGCGCGCAAGTGGTCAACTTCATCCCCCTGCACAATTCCTTGTTGTTCCAGCCGATCAAACTCCGCCCGCACATCGAGCTTTTTCAACTGCAAAGAACTCTGCAGAGAATCGAAACACGCTGCAACCACTTCCTCATTTTCTTCCGGCTCCAATGAGCAGGTCGCATAGACCAGCCTGCCTCCAGGAGCTAGCACCCGTAGCGCGGAAGTAAGGATGTTGCGCTGACGCGTAGCCTGGCGTTGCAGTTCCTCCGGCTGCAGCCGCTGGCGAATCTCCGGGTTCCGCGCCAGCGTTCCCGTGCCGCTGCACGGAACATCGCACAGGATTCGATCGAATCGTCCAACGTTGTCGAGCTTCGCCGCATCGGCCACACGATATTCAATCCGCTCATTCGGGAACGTTTCCTTCATCCTTTGCCGCATCGTTGCCAGGCGCGTCGGTTGAATGTCGCACGCCATCACCTGCGCTTCCGGATTATTCGCTGCGATAATCGCCGTCTTGCCGCCCGGAGCCGCGCAGCAATCGAGGATGCGTGATCCGTGCCCGACCAGCTCCGCCACCAGTTGCGAACCTTCGTCCTGAATTTGTACTCCAGCAGGTATTAAATTTTCCGCCGTCGCCGCGTATCGCGCCTTCGATAAAAACGCGCCGCGTTCCGCGTCTGCTGGAAACGCTGCTTCTGCCCCGGGCGTCAGCAATCGCAGCGCCGTCCGCGGTTCTTGCTGGCCGGCTTCACAGATTCGCCTGCTGGCTAGCTCGCCATAAACTTTCCTCCAGCGGGCGATCATCCATTCCGGATAGGCATCTTCCGCGTCCAATTTTAACGGCTTTTTCAACGCCGCTACTTTGCGCAAAACGGCGTTCACCATCCCGGCCTGCCGTCCCGCTTCCGACTGCTTGGTCCACTCGACCGACTCAAAGATCGCCGCATGTGCGGGAATGCGATCCAGAAATAGAAGCTGATATGCGCCCACGCGCAGCGCAAGCAGAGCGTCTTCCGGCACTGCCTGATTCGGACGCGTCAGAAATTTTCGGCACGTCGCGTCCAGAACCCGCTGCCAGCGCAGCGTACCCATCACCAGCGTCGTGCAAAGATTCCGGTCCGCCACAAACAGCGCATCGACAGCCCGCGAATGCAAGAGCGTATCGCTGTTTCCACGCTTCCGGTCGATATCTCGCAGGATACGAAACGCCGCCTGGCGCGCGGGCGCAACACCGGCGGCCATCGCGCCTAACCCAGCCGCTCGCCGGGTGCGAGCACAACTCCGCGCAAAAATGCATCCGCAGGCAAACGTCGTTTCCCTTCCAGTTGCACTTCCAGCACCTGCAGCCAGCTTCCCTCGCCGCAGGCCGCAAACAAATCGCGCCCATCTTGCATCAGCGTTCCTGGAGCTGCATTCTTCAACCGCCTCACCGCCGCATCCGCTACTCGCAACGCATGCAGGGTCAGCTTTTTTCCGCGAAACAAAGTGAATGCTCCCGGCCAGGGCTGAAATCCGCGCCACCGGTTTTGAATCTGCGCCGCTGACCTCCGCCAATCGACTCGTCCATCTTCCCGTTTAAGGATCGGCGCCAGCGTCGCACGGCTATTATCCTGCGGCATCGCGCGCAAGCTGCCTCCTTCGAGATCCGCCAGCGTCTTGACCAGCAAATTCGCACCCACGCCGGCAAGAATCGGCGCCAGCTCGACAGAAGTTTGATCGGGCACAATCGGCACGCGCTCCTGCAGCAAAATATCTCCGGTATCGAGTCCTTCGTCGAGGCGCATCGTCGTCAGGCCGGTCTCCGTCTCGCCGTTTGCGATAGCCCATTGGATCGGCGCCGCGCCGCGATACTTCGGCAGCAGCGACCCGTGAAGATTGAGATTGCCATATCGCGGAAGCGCAAGCATCCAAGGCGGAATCAATCGCCCGTAGGCCACAACAATAATCGCGTCCGGCGAAATCTCACGCACGCGTTGTTCCAGCTCCACGTTGTTGCGGATTTTTTCCGGCTGCAATAGCGGGAGATGTTGCTCACCGGCGAACTGTTTTACCGGCGATGCATGCACTTCCAGCCCGCGTCCGCTGGCACGGTCCGGCTGCGACAAAACTAGCTCCACCCGGTGGCCTGCATCGCACAAGGCCCTCAAGCTAGGCACGGCAAATTGCGGAGTCCCGCAGAAGACAAGGCGCATCCTCTACCACTCGCCCGCTTTCTGCAATTTGCGAATCTTCCGCAGTTGCAGATCGCGTTTCAGCCGGCTCAGCCGAAAGATAAAAAGAATTCCGTCCAGGTGGTCGATCTCATGCTGAAACGCCCGCGAAAGCAGTTCCGTCCCTTCGAGTTCGATCGGCTTTCCTTCTGCGTCCTGCGCCCGCACCTTCACTTCCGCCGCGCGTGCAACCCGGTCGCGAATCTCCGGCAGACTCAGGCAGCCTTCTTCTTCCAGCTGCTTGCCTTTTCGCTCCACGATCTCGGGATTCACCAGAACAATTTTCTGCTTCGGGTCTTTCTGAAAGCTGACATCGATGACGGTAATTCGTTTGGAAATGCCGATCTGCGGCGCAGCCAGTCCAATCCCTTGTGCGTCGTACATGGAGGCGAACATGTCATCGACAAGCTGGCGCAAATCCTTGTCGAACACAGTCACCGGTTCGGCAGGCCGCTCAAGAACCGGGTCGGGAAATTTCACAATCGGATAAATCATTTGGATGTGCTTCTGTCTTTCAAATTTCTGATCGATGTTCCGTATCAATAGCTGCGGATCTGGTCGCAATACCCCTGATAGTTTCGCACCATCTCCCGCAGGGAGTCGCCGCCGAACTTTTCGCATGCCAGCTTGGCCAGCGTCAGCGCGACCATGGCTTCCGCCGCCACTCCGGCCGCCGGTACCACGCAAACATCGGAGCGCTCATACGCCGCCTTCACTTCTTCCCGGGTTTCAAAGCTCACGGAAGCCAACGGTCGCCGCAGCGTTGAGATCGGCTTCAGATAGCCGCGGACAATCACATCTTCGCCGTTCGAAATTCCACCTTCGATGCCGCCGGCATTGTTCTGTTCCCGCGCAAAACGCGTGTGCGGAAATTGTCCGTCCCTCGATTCGGGTTCCGGTGCGTAGTGGATCGCGTCATGCACTGCGGAGCCGAACGCAAAAGCCGCGGTTACGCCACGGCCAATTTCCACCGCCTTCACCGCCTGCAGCGACATCACCGCAATCGCAAGCAGACCATCCAAACGCTCATCCCAGTTGGCATACGTGCCCAGGCCCGGCGGCACGCCGTGCGCCACCACCTCAAAAACTCCGCCAACCGAATCGCCCGTGCGCAATACCTGGTCCACCACTGCCTTCATCCGCTGTTCGGCCGCATCGTCCACGCAATTCAGCAGGACTTCATCTTTATCGAGCAGCGCTGCAATCTCCGGCCAGCCGGCTTCCCGTTCCAGTTCCGCGCTGCCCACACGAATCACATGGCTGGCAACGGTAATTTCGAGTGCTTCCAGAAGCTGCTTCGCCACCGCTCCCGCAGCCACCCGCGCCGTCGATTCACGCGCCGATGCCCGCTCCAGCACATAGCGCGCGTCGGGAAAATCGTACTTCAAGGCGCCCGGCAAATCCGCATGTCCCGGTCGAGGCGATGCCACAGACTTATGCTTGGCCGGATCGCCGGCATCCACCGGAAGAATCTCCGTCCAGTTCTTCCAGTCGTTATTTTCGATGCGAATCGCAATCGGCGAACCGATCGTCTTTCCGTGACGCACGCCGGACAGAATATGGGCGCTGTCGCGCTCAATGCGCATGCGGCCGCCGCGGCCATATCCCTGTTGCCGCCGCCAGAGTTCACGATTGATCTTGGCTTCCTCGACGGGCACGCCCGCAGGCATACCGGAAACCACTGCAATCAGGCATTCGCCGTGGGACTCACCTGCGGTCGAAAAACGAAGCATAGTCGGTTCAAATCACTTTCTTGAAATTCTGTAAATCAATATTAAAGGTTGTCATCCTGAGCGCAACCCGGATCCCCGACGAGCGATTTGTGCTCGGCGGGGTGGGAAGTGAAGGATTCGTGCCCACGCGCCATCCAGACTTTTTTTTGCGCCAATCGCTCCGCTCAGCCCTTCGTCAGCCATTCATACTGCGCATCGTTCAGCGGAACCACCGATAGCCGCCCCTGGCTCACCAATGGAGAGTCAGCGAACAATTTGTGCGCTTTGATCTCCGCCAGCGTCTTCGGAGCAGTCGATTTGCCCGCGCGAATCCGAACCAGCGGCGTCTTTGGATTGCTGGCATCCACACTGATCACCGTCGCTGTTCCAACCGCGCTCTTCTCATCTCCCGTGTGATAAATCACCAGGCGATCTTTCGGCTTCATCTCGCGCAGGTGCTTCACTGCTGCCGGATTGGTAACGCCATCCCAGACAGTTTCCTTATCCCGCTGAAGATCGCTGAACGAGTAGGCATTCGCTTCAGTCTTTAACAGATATTGCATTTCTTACTCGCTCCCCGCCCCGCTCTTTCGCCGCGCCTCCGCCATATATGCGCGCGTATTCACCAAGGGCCGCTCCAATGCCCGTACACGATCAATGTATACCGGTGTGGCCTGGCCTTCGATCGCGGGCAGACAAGCCTCCCGCATCGCCAGCATTTTCGCTTCCGCGTCGTCCAGATAATGCAGCAGCACCGCTTCAGGAATCATCGGCAGCTTCGGCGATCCAAATTCAAGCGATCCATGATGGCTCAAAATCATGTGCTCCACCAGAGTCTGAATCTGCGGGGGAAAATCCGGCAGCGCTCTCACTTTTTCATCCAGCAGGCGCGCGGCAATCGAGATATGCCCGATCAGTTGGCCTTCCAGCGTGTACTCAAATCCACGCTCCCAGCTCAATTCATAGATCTTTCCAACATCGTGCAGAATCGCGCCCGTCAGCAGCAGATCGCGATGGATCAACGGAAAATGGCTGGCCGCCAGTTCACAGAACTGCAGCAGATCGACCACATGCTCCAGCAGCCCGCCAATCCACGCGTGATGCATATATTTTGCCGCTGGAGCCGCTTTATAACGTCGCGCAATCTCCGGGTCTTCCAGGAACGCCAGCACCAGCCGCTTCAAATCGACGTCGGTAAAAGTTTCCACCGTGTCGCGAAGCTGACTCCATAGCGTGTCGATATCCCGTTCTGTCTTGCGTTGAAAATCTCCCAGCTCGATCTGGTCCGGTTCCAACCGCGCAATCTCAAACACCCGAAGCTGCAATTTTCCGTTGAACTCGTCGATACAGGCGGACACATCGACAAAATCGTTCAGTTCAAATTTCGCGGCCCAGGTTTCGGCATTGTCCCACACGCGGCCATCCAGGCGGCCCGTGCGATCGCACAATGTCAGGGAAAGATATCGCCCCTTGCCATCATTGCGGTCCCGCAGTTGTTTTTGAGCTACTAAAAAGTGGGAACGGACATTCCGTCCACGATGCTTCGCCGCATCTGCCAGAAAGAAATCTTTCATATGTTCCTCTCTCTGCGCTGCTAAGCGCGGCAAAGACGAATGTCCACCGAACGCCCACGCCGAAAATCTGCCGTGAGAAATTATTGCGGCTGTTGCGCCGACGTGTTTCCATTCGAGGCTGGAGCCGAGGTCTGGCTATCGCTTGAGGGCGGCGGTTCCTGCGCGGCTGGAGTGCTGCCCTCCGTCTTCTTCGTCTTCTGATCGCTCAAACGTGTCTTCTCGCCAGTCGCCTTAACATTCGGCTTCTTTTTCTTATGAAAGGTGTCGCCGCTGAGACCAAGCGGCGCCCCCTCCACCTTCTGGTTGGCTGCTTCGGCCGAGGTCAGGTCCGTCGGTTTGGCATGGTCCACCTTGACCTTCTTCACCTTCGGCTGATTCTTGCCGCTTTTCGCCTTATGTTCCGATTTGTCACGGGCCTCATCGCTGAACCGCGTCTTTTTCAGCTTGGGCTTGGTGATGGTCGGAGCATGCTCCAGGTCCGGACCCAGCGGCTGAACGTCAGTCCCCACCGCGGGCGCAGGGTTTTCGACAGCGGCGGAACTTGCCTGTGCCCCCGTCTGGGAACCGCTGTTTGCCGCCGATGCTACCTGTTGCTGGGAAACAGATTCTGCGGGAGCCTGCCCGAAGCGAACCTTCTCGCGCTTCGGTTTGTGCGCCGCGTGCTTGGTGTTCTGCACGGCCTTTAGCTGCGCAGACGTTGTTGTCGACGAAGTTGCTGCTGTCGTTCCTGAAGCTGCAGTCGACGCTACTGCCGGCGCCGCTACATGCCGGCCGCGTTCCGCATAACGTCCATGGGCGGCCACGTGACGATCGAAGCGGTGCTTCTTCTTTTTCTTTTTCGGTTGGGGAGGAACATAAGCCGTAAATGTCGGCTTGGTCTCATCCGGGCTGGCCGCCGAATCCGTATATCCGGGACGAATATCGATGTACGCCTCGGTGCGCAGACGGGTCAGATATTGCCGCACCGCCGGATCGATCTTCTTCATGTACAGCGCCTCTTCAATCTGCGGCGTCACCTTGTCGATCGACTGCGCCCCTCCCGGATTGTGCGCCGTCACCTGCAGAATGATGTAGCCCTGCCGGGTGCGAATCGGTTCCGTATAATTACCGACCGGCAGATTAAATGTCTGGTCTTCCAGCACCTTGGCCAGCGCGCCCCGTTTGAAGTCCCCCAGGTCTCCGCCTTCCTGCGCGGTCGGGCCGCCGGAATATTGCTTTGCCACATCGGCGAAACCGCCGCCCGCTTTCAGCTTGCCTTCTACTTCCTTTGCCTTGGCTTCTGCAGCCGATAACTCAGCGGGAGTAGCATTCTCACTCGTGGGAATCAGAATCTCATTCAGATGAACTGATTCCGGCTGGGTAAAGCTATCTTGATGGTCGTTATAGTACTGCCGGATCTCTGCCTGGGAGACCTGCATCTTGCTGCCGACTTCCTGGCGCACCACTTGCTGCGTGATGATGCTGTTGCGGATGTTGGCTTTGAAATCCTCGTAGGAAGTCCCAGATTCCTCGACCGCCTTTTCCAGCTCCTCCAGAGAATTGAGATGGTTCTGTTTGCGAATCTCATCGAGACGCTTGATCAGGTCGGTATCGCCGGTGATTCCTAGCTGCTTGCCTTTGGATATCAGCAACTGCTGATCGATCAGGTCGCGAAGAAGGTTCTTCTGCGCCCCGTCGGTTTGGTCGAACGTCCAGTTGTTCTGGCGCGCCTCCTGGGCCAGTTGGGTCTGCGCGCGGGCCAGATCAGCGTTGGTAATCACCTGGTCGTTGACCCGTGCAATGACCTCGACGACGGGCGTCCCGTACAGGCTGGCCAGGTCGTTCGAGCTCGAATCCAAGCTCGTGCTCGATCCTAGCGTGGAAGCCCCCTGTACCGCCTGCGGTTCCGGGGTCTGCCGCGCCGGAGCCGGAGTGGGTGCTGGAGTGGAATTCGTGTCCTGGCCCGCAACCGGGAATGAAAGCGTGGCCGCCAGGGCCAAGGGAAGTACAACGCGCGCAACTGCTCGAAACATCATCTGTTAGCTCAACCCATCCATGCCTGCTGGCGTCGTGATGAAGTCTCCTGTGGGTGGGCCGTTCAAGAAGCGCCCGATCCAACGGGAAAACAGCTGCACAATGCAGGTCGATTCCGTTCCCTTCATTCTAACCGCATATCGGTCGCCATTCTTCAAGCAGTCAAAACCATTTGCACGTCAAAAGACGCCACGCCTGGAGGACGGCAATCCGAAGCCCCGCGCGGTGCTACACTGAGGCGTAGTTCATTCATTTTTCTACGCGAACTACACTGTGCAATCCGCTTGCTCGCGTAGGTAGAGGAACCAAGGATTCATGACTCCCCGCGCTCGCCGCTCGCTTTCCTTCGTCGTTGTATTTCTCATCGTTTGCGGAGCCGCGGGCGCGTTTCTGGCCCGAAAAGTCGGCGCCCAGGCGGCCAGCAATGAGACTACCTTGCGCGACAGCCTCAAGCAGTTCACCAACGTCTACAGCGTCGTCGAACAGAACTACGCCGACCCACTCACCAAGGATCGCGTCAATACAGCGATCTACGACGGCGCAATTCCGGACATGCTGCACGTCCTCGATCCCCATTCGAATTTCTACGACCCCAAAGCCTTTGCCGCCATGCGCGAAGAACAGAGCGGCAAATACTATGGCGTCGGCATGCTCATCATGCAGCAGAACGACAAGATCGTCGTCGTCAACGCATTTGAAGGGACCCCCTCCTACAAAGCCGGCATCCATCCCGGCGATGTCATCCTTGCGGTCAATGGAAAACAGATCAATGGCACCGGCCCCGATGGCAAGGCCACCAAGAAGGCGACCACGCTCGATGTCGCCAACATGCTGAAAGGTCCCAAAGGCACGGCCGTCGACATCACCATCGGGCGCGAAGGCCGGCCCCAGCCCATCAACTTCAACCTGATTCGCGCGGAGATTCCACGCGCCAGTGTCGATCTCGCTTATCCCATCCAGCCCGGCATCGGCTACATGCACATCAAGGACTTTGCCGAGGAAGCGACCGGGCAGGAAGTGGTGGCCGCTCTCGACAAGATGGGTCCGCTGCAGGGCCTCATCATCGATCTGCGCGGCAATCCCGGCGGCCTGCTCAGTGAGGCGGTCTCCGTTT
>Ga0134128_10000297_pt1 | contig 70788 bp, 60 predicted proteins | sample KB31754_FD_96462 | JGI IMG/M metagenome (GOLD analysis project Ga0134128, IMG submission 96462) | Terrestrial soil microbial communities with excess Nitrogen fertilizer from Kellogg Biological Station, Michigan, USA - KB3-175-4 | ecosystem: Environmental > Terrestrial > Soil > Unclassified ... | reverse complement strand
CCCACCGAGAAGCGGCAGCTTTTGCTGTTGAGGATGTCGAAATCCACCAGTTCCAAAAGCGTCTCGCGCAGAGGCGCGTTGTCGTAATAGCTGGTGGCGGTCTTGGCGCCAGCCGCGCTGAACCACGGACTGATTTTGTGAGGCGCGAAGAAGCCGGGCTGGCCCAGCAGGGTCGTATAGAAGGACGAGGTGGCGTTGCGCCACTGACGGAAAATGTCGCCATCGGGCGTATGCAGCCAGACCGTACGGTCGGTGATGCGGCTCCAGAAAGTGGTCAGCCGCTCTAGCCGGTTCTCCGGCCTGTTGCCCGCGATGATGGCGGAATTGACGGCGCCGATGGAGACGCCGGAGACCCAGTCTGGCTCGATGCCCGCCTCATGCATGGCTTCGTAGACGCCGGCTTGATAGGCGCCCAACGCGCCGCCGCCTTGAAGCACCAGGGCAATGCGGCCGCAACGCTCCGGCCGCCAGAGCGCCGCCAAATCGGGATCCGGCATAATGGGTCTTGTATCCATGGGGCGACTTTAGGGGCCGGGCGTTAAAAATCCCGTGACATTTGGCTGCTAAAAATAAACTGTCATTAAGTTGTCGGCGGCGTCGCAGCCGTGACAAAGCCTGGCCGTAAGCCCCTATCGCCAAGGATTTCCCCATGCTCAAAGGCAAAGTCGCCCTCGTCACCGGCTCGACCAGCGGTATCGGCCTCGCCATCGCGCGGGCCTATGCCAAACAAGGCGCCCATGTCGTGATCAACGGCTTTGGCGACAAGGACGCGATCGAGAAGGAACGCTCCGGCATCGAGGACGAATTCGGGGTCAAGGCGCTTTATTCCGGCGCCGATATGAGCAAGGGCGACGAAATCGGCGCCATGGTAGCCGAAGCGGATGCCAAACTCGGCAGCGTCGATATCCTGGTCAACAATGCCGGCATCCAGTTCGTCTCGCCCATCGAGGAATTTCCGCCCCAGAAATGGGAGCAGATCATCGCCATCAATCTTTCGGCCGCCTTCTACGCCATCCGCGCCGCCGTGCCGGGGATGAAGGCGAAGAAATGGGGCCGCATTGTCAACACGGCGTCGGCGCATGCGCTGGTCGCCTCGCCTTTCAAATCGGCTTACGTTTCCGCCAAGCATGGCATCGCTGGCCTGACCAAGACTGTGGCGCTGGAGACCGCCACCTTCGGCATTACCGTCAACGCCATCTGTCCCGGCTATGTCTGGACGCCGCTGGTGGAAAAGCAGATTCCCGACACCATGGCGGCGCGCAATTTGACGCGCGAGCAGGTGATCAACGATGTGCTGCTGCATGCCCAGCCCACCAAGCAATTCGTGACCGTCGAGGAAGTGGCGGACCTGGCCGTCTTCCTGGCATCCGACAGTGCGCGCTCGATCACCGGCGCCATCCTTCCCATCGATGGCGGCTGGACCGCCCAATAGGAAATTTCCGGAATGAAGCCTGCCCCGAACCGAAAGACGTCCGAACATGGGATGGCGGCATGCCGATGCGGCAAAGTGAAAATTGAAGCGGTTGCCACGCCCATTCTGGCCGCCGCCTGCTATTGCGCCAGCTGTCAGGAGGCCGGGCGCCAGCTGGAACAATTGGCGGCCGCACCGCCCCTGCGAGATCCTGATGGCGGAACGGCGGTCGTCTTATACCGGAAAGACCGGGTGCGTTGCGTATCGGGGCGCGAATATCTGAAGGATCATCGCCTGACGCCCAGCTCGCCCACCCGTCGCGTCTTTGCCGCCTGTTGCAATTCGGCGATGTTTTTGGACTTCACCAAAGGCCATTGGCTCTCGCTGTACAGAGCCCGCATTGCGACCGGCGCACCGCCTCTGGAGATGCGGATGATGACCAAGGACAGGCGGCCAGGGGTTGAATTTTCCGACACTCTGCCCAGCTATCCCGGTTATTCCGGCAATTTCATGCTGAGGCTGACGGCTGCCTGGATTGCAATGGGATTTCGCAGGCCGCAGGCCCCCTGAGATTCGCCGGATAAGGCTTGGCGGCGCAATGGCACATGCAGCGAGAATTTGCCTTGGAAGGGCGCCCGCCAATACCTAGACTGCGCCCACAAAATCAATGAGGGGTGGGGAAACATGATCAATCGGATATTTCTTGGCGCGGCTGCCACCATACTTTTGCTCACAGCGGCCGGAAACGCGCAGGCGCCGCGCAACGAACCGCCGCTGCAGCCCGACCCCACCACGCTAGACGAGTCGGCCAAGCCCGGCGCCAATTACGACAAGGCGGATTTCCGTTTCTGGGCGCCTGAAGGGGTCGCCAAGCTGGACGGCATTCTGGTGCTCAATCCCGGCTCCAATGGCGAAGGCCGCCAGATGGCGTCCGATCCGGTGTGGCGGCAATGGGCGGCGGGCCACAAGCTCGCCATCGTCGCCACTCATTTGACCGACAAGGCGCCGTCCTTCGTCGAAGACTATGCCGATGTCAGCAAGGGCAGCGGCCAGGCGCTGCTGAATGCGATCAATGCCTTCGCCAGGCGCTCCAAGCATCCGGAGCTTGCCAAGGCGCCCCTAGTTCTGTGGGGGATGTCGGCGGGCGGAGAAGTCAATTACGAGATCGCGGCCTGGAAGCCGGAGCGGGTTGCAGCCTTCATCGTCAATAAGGGCAATTTCTATTATACCGGCACCGCCTCCAAGGCGATGCGCGGCGTGCCTGCGCTCCTGTTCGTGGGCAATGACGATCTGCAATATCGCATCACGGCGGTGACCGGCATCTTCTCCATGAACCGGCGGCCCGGTGCGCTATGGGCGCTGGTGCAGGAGCCGAACACGCCCCATGCCGTGGGCCGTTCCGACGAGATGTCGCGCATGTTCTTCGACGATGTGCTGCCGATGCGGATCAATTCGGGCTCCGCCGCGTTGAAGCCACTGGATGCGAACACAGGCTGGCAGGGCGATCTCGCCAAGCACACGGTCGCCCAGGTCGTACCGGGCGCCAAGATGCCGGAAGAGCCCACCGTCTGGCTTCCCACCGAGCGCATGGCCAAGGCCTGGGTAGCGGTGGAGAACGGCACACCCTTCGAAAAATAATAACACCATGGCTCGGGGCTTTGGGGAATTGCGCGCCTGAGGCGTCGTTAACTATGCACGCAAGCCGTGATTGAATCCGACCATTATCGGCGCAAGATCAAATCAACCCGTTCTCGGCTGGGGGCAGCGACGGGTGAGAGCCGGGCCGCGGTGAACCCTCCTGCGGCCCGACTCGCCAAACTTACCGAGCGGCGCGCAACGTCCGCGAAAATCAACCCAGAACCACCAGCAGATCCTTGGCGTCGATCTGCGCCCCCGGCGTGACCAGAAGCTCCGCCACCTTGCCGTCGCGCGGCGCATGCAGCGCGGTCTCCATCTTCATCGCTTCGATGGTAAGGAGCACATCACCCATCTTGACGCTTTCCCCTTTCTTCACTGCGACGGTGGAGATAGCGCCGGGCATGGGCGCGGCGACATGGGCGTCATTGCCCTCCTCCGCCTTGCGCCGGACTTCGACCGTCGCCTTGGCCGAGCGGTTGGGCACCTTGACGATGCGAGGCTGGCCGTTCAGTTCGAAGAAGACGCGTACTTTACCCTCTTCATCCGTCTCGCCGATGGTCTGGAGCCGCAGCACCAGTGACTTGCCCCGCTCCAACTCGATGGCGATCTCCTCGCCCAACCTCATGCCGTAGAAGAAGACAGGCGTGGGCAGCACGCCGACCGGGCCATATTTGCCCTGCATGGCGGCGTAATCGGTGAAGACCTTGGGATACATCAGATACGAAAGCAGTTCGTCGCCTTCCAGCGGTCGGCCGATCTTGGTCTCGGCTTCCTTTTGCGCGGCAGCAAAATCGGCCGCAGGCAACAATGAACCCGGCCGTTCGGTGGTGGGCTTGATGTCTTTCAGCACTTTGCCCTGCAGCGCCTTCGGCCAACCGCCTAGGGGTTGTCCCAAATCGCCGCGCAGCATTTCCACCACGGAGGCCGGAAACGCCATGTCCTGTTTCGGATCCAGTACTTCTTCACTGGAGATGCCCTGCGCCACCATCATCAGCGCCATGTCGCCCACCACTTTGGAGGATGGCGTCACCTTCACGATGTCGCCAAACAAATCATTGGCGGCGCGATAGGCTTTGGCGACTTCGTGCCAGCGGGTCTCCAGCCCCAGCGAGCGCGCCTGTTCCTTCAGATTGGTGAACTGCCCGCCCGGCATCTCATGCAGATAAACTTCCGACGCGCCGGCCTTAAGGTCGCTTTCGAAGGCGGCATATTGGGTGCGCACCGCTTCCCAATAGAAGCTGATCTGGCGGATGGCTTCCGGATCGAGCCCAGGATCGCGCGGCGTGTGACGGAGCGCTTCCACGATCGAGCCCAGGCAAGGCTGTGAAGTGGTACCCGACATGGCGTCCATGGCGCCGTCCACGGCATCCACGCCCGCATCCACGGCCGCCAGGATGGTGGCGCCGGCGATGCCCGAGGTGTCGTGGGTGTGCAGATGGATCGGCAACCCGATCTCGTTCTTCAGCGCCGCAATCAGCACCCGCGCCTGGGCGGGCTTCAACAGGCCTGCCATGTCCTTGATCGCCAGGATGTGACAGCCGGCCTTTTCCAGCTCCTTGGCCATGCGAATGTAATAAGCCAGATCATATTTGGCCCGTGCCGGATCGAAGATATCGCCCGTGTAGCAGACCGCGCCTTCCGCCAGCTTGCCCGCTTCGCAGACCGCGTCGATGGCGACGCGCATATTCTCGGTCCAGTTGAGGCAGTCGAAGATGCGGAACAGATCCATGCCCGCTGCCGCGGTGCGGGCCACGAATTCCATCACCACATTGTCGGGATAATTGGTGTAGCCCACGCCATTGGCGCCTCTGAGCAGCATCTGGGTGAGAAGATTGGGCACCGCCTCGCGCACTTTGGCCAGCCGCTCCCATGGGTCCTCACCCAGGAAGCGCATCGCCACATCGAAGGTGGCGCCGCCCCAGCATTCCAGCGACAGCAGCCCCGGCAGGCCATTGGCATAGGCCGACGCCACCGTAGCGATGTCATAGGTGCGCACACGGGTGGCGAGCAGCGATTGGTGCCCGTCGCGCATGGTGGTGTCGGTGATCAGAACCTCTTTGCGGCTCTTCATCCAGGCCGCGAATTTCTCCGGGCCGAGTTCGTCAAGGCGCTGCTTGGCGCCGGACGGCGGCGTCACGCCGAATTTCGGTGCTTCGGGCGTCCTCGCATCGGTGGGCGGCTTGACGCGGCCGCGCGTCTCCGGATGGCCGTTGACGGTGACATCGGCGATGTAGGTGAGAAGCTTGGTGGCACGGTCGCGGCGGGGCGGCAGATGAAACAGCTCCGGCGTCTCGTCGATGAAGCGGGTGGTGTATTCATTGTTACGGAATTTCGGATGGCTTAGAACCGATTCCAGGAACGGCAAATTCGTCGCCACGCCCCGGATGCGATATTCGCGCAAGGCCCGCTCCATGCGCGCGATGGTTTCTGCTGGGGTCGAGGCCCAGGCCGTGACTTTCTCCAGCAGCGGATCATACCAGCGCGTCACCACCGCGCCGGAATACGCCGTGCCGCCATCGATGCGGATGCCGAAGCCGGTGGCGCCGCGATAAGCGATGATGCGGCCATAATCGGGAATGAAATTATTTTCCGGATTCTCGGTAGTGATGCGGCACTGCATGGCATGGCCGCGCGGCTGGATGTCGCTTTGCCGGGGAATGCCGGTCTCGTAGGCGCCGTCCGGTCCCACCTGGCCGATGCGCTTGCCCTCGGCGATGCGGATCTGTGCTTTCACGATGTCGAGATCGCACACCACTTCGGTGACGGTGTGCTCGACCTGGATGCGGGGATTGACTTCGATGAAATAGAATTTGCCGGTATCGGCATCCATCAGGAATTCGACGGTGCCGGCGCCCACATAATGGGTGCCGCCCGCGATCTTGAGCGCAGATTCGCACAGCGCTTCGCGGGTGTTGACATCGAGATAAGGCGCGGGCGCCCGCTCGATCACTTTCTGGTTGCGGCGCTGGATAGAACAGTCGCGCTCATAGAGATGCACCAGCGTGCCATGGCTGTCGCCCAGAACCTGCACCTCGACATGGCGGGCGCGGCGCACCAACTTTTCCAGATAGACTTCGTCCTTGCCGAAGGCGGCCTTGGCTTCGCGCCGGGCGGTGAAGACGGCGTCGAGCAACGCCTCTTCCTTCTCGATGGGACGCATGCCACGCCCGCCGCCGCCCCACGATGCCTTAAGCATCACCGGGTAACCCACCTCTCGCGCCAGCGCTTTGATCTTTTCAGGGTCTTCCGGCAGCGGCGGCGTCGCCGGCATCACCGGCACGCCTACCGAGACGGCGAGATTGCGCGCGTCCACCTTGTTGCCCAGGGTACGAAGCGTCTTGGGCGACGGGCCGATGAAGACGATGCCGGCGGCGGCGCAGGCTTCCGCGAAGTCCGGATTTTCCGACAAGAGACCATATCCGGGATGGATGGCGTCGGCTTTCGCCTCCTTCGCCACCCGGATGATCTCGTCGATGGAAAGATAGGCTTCGACCGGACCCTTGCCCTTGCCGATCCGATAGGCCTCGTCGGCCTTGAAGCGGTGGAGGGAGAGCTTGTCCTCTTCCGCATAGACCGCGATGGTGGAGATGCCCAGCTCCGTCGCGGCCCGGAATACCCGGATCGCGATCTCGGAGCGATTGGCCACCAGAAGGCGGCGGAAGGGCGCAGACATCGGACAGCCTGAAAAATGGACGGAGCTTTATGTTGCAACTGCGTAAGCAACGCAACGCCTCTGATTTCCCAGGAAAAATATGGGGATTCAGCCCTCGTCCCGGGCCAGGATCTTCTCCAGGTCTGACAGGGTGTCGGGTTCCCGGGCGGGCTGGTCCTGGCGGACGCCGATGGGTGACGAAAGCCCTCTAGATGGGGCGTCGGTGCTGCAATTTACTCCGCCGGGGCCGGATGCGGCTCATGGCCAGAAGGCCGGTCGCGATCCTGCTTCTTCGCGCCGAAAAGCTGCCAGCCGGCCAGCGACTTGCCCGCCTTGTCGAGATACACATAGATCACCGGCGTGATGTAAAGCGTCAGCGCCTGCGACAGCAAGAGCCCGCCCACCACGGCAAGGCCCAAAGGCCGGCGCGCTTCGGAGCCCGTGCCCAGCCCGATGGCAACCGGCAGCGTTCCCATCAGGGCCGCCATGGTGGTCATCATGATCGGCCGGAACCGCACCAGCGCCGCCTCGAAGATGGCTTCCTGCGGCGTGGCCTGTTCGGCACCGCGCTCGCGATGAAGCGCGAAGTCGATCATCATGATGGCGTTCTTCTTCACGATGCCGATCAGCATGATCATGCCGACAAAGGCATAGAGGCTGAGCGGCACCCCGAACAGCCAGAGCGTGATCAGCGCCCCCACCGCCGCCGACGGCAGACCCGACAGGATGGTGAGGGGATGGACGAAGCTCTCATAGAGAATGCCTAGGATGATATAGACGGTGATGATGGCGATGGTGAGCAAGAGCCCCATATTGCCCATAGAACTCTGGAACGCCTGCGCCTGGCCCTGGAACTGGCCCAGGACAGTGGCGGGCATGGCGATCTGCTCGCGCGCCTGAGCAATGGCGGTGACCGCGTCGGAGAGCGTATAGCCGTTGGTCAGGTTGAAGGAGACGGTCACGGCGGGAAGCTGGCCCAAATGGTTGACCGCGAGCGCCTGGGTGCCCGGCACCAGCGTCGTTACCGCGCCCAGCGGCACCACATTGTTCACCGTTCCGGTGGTGCCGCCCGAACTCGTGCCGCCAGCTCCGTTGGGCAGAAGCGTTCCCGAGCCGCCGGAGCCCGATCCGGACGTCATGCTGGAAGAAACATACAGCTGCTTCAGATCGTTGATGTCGTTTTGGTATTGCGGCAGCAGCTCCAGCATCACCCAATATTCGGCGTCGGTGGCGTAGATGGTGGAGATCTGCTCGCCGCCGAAGGAAGCACCCAATGCCGTCTCGATCGAGTTGATCGACACGCCATGGGTGGCCGCCAGGTCGCGGTCGATCTTGACCTCGACCGAGGGGCTGTTGAAATCCATGTCGTTGGTGACGTCGGCGAAACCTGGCGCATGTTGCAAGGCTTTGGTCAGCTTGGCGGCGTTCTGCTGCAGCTCGTCCATGTTGGTGGATTGCAGCACATATTGATAAAGCGACTTGGACTGAGCGCCGCCGACCCGGATCACCGGCGGATTCTGCATAAAGGCATTGACGCCCAGAACCCGGGCCAGCTTGGGCCGCATTTCCTGGATCACTTCGTCGGCCGACAGGCTGCGCTCGCTGGGCGGCTTGAGCTTGAAGAACATGCCGCCGGTGTTGGTGCCCGAGCGCGCCCCGCCGCCGCCCACACTCGACATCACCGCTTCCACATTGGGGTCGCGCATCGCGATCTCGGCCAGCCGGTCCTGGTATTTCTTCATCTGCGCGAAAGACGTGCGGTCGGCCGCCTCGGTATTGACGTTGATCTGACCCTGGTCCTCGGATGGGATGAAGTCGGTCTTGATGGTCATGAACAGAACCACCGTCAGGACCAGACTTGCCCCGAACACCGCCATGATGAAACGGCCGTGATTCATGCTCCAGCGCAGCGAGCGCTCATAGCCCGACTGCACCCGGTCGAAGGCGTTCTCCGTCCATTGGTAGAACTTGCCGTGTTCGCCGCTCTTGCCGGCCTTGATGAAGCGCGAGCACAGCATGGGCGTCAGCGTCACCGAGATCACGCCCGAGATCAGAATGGCGGAGACGATGGTGACGGCGAACTCATGCAGCAGACGGCCGATGATGCCGCCCATGAAGACGATGGGAATGAACACCGCCGCCAGCGACACGGTCATGGAGAGGATGGTGAAGGCGATTTCGGCAGAGCCTTTGAAGGCGGCATCGCGGGGCTTTTCTCCCTCCTCCACATGGCGGACGATATTCTCCAGCATCACGATGGCATCGTCGACGATGAAGCCCACCGAAAGCGTCAGGGCCATCAGGGAGAGATTGTCCAGGCTGTAACCCAAAAGCGACATGGCGGCGAAGGTGCCGATCACCGCGATAGGCAACGCCAGCGAGGGAATGACGGTGGCAGAAAGCGTGCGCAGGAAGAGGAAGATCACCGCCACCACAAGCACGGCAGCGATCAGAAGCGTGGTCTGCACATCGGCGACCGAGGCGCGGATGGTTTGGCTGCGGTCGTAGAAGACAGTGAGATGCGCCGATTTCGGCATGGTCTGGATGAAGCGCGGAATGACCTGGTTGATCTCGTCCACGATCTGGATGGTGTTGGAGCCGGGCTGGCGCTGCACGTTGAGGACGATGGCGCGCTTGCCGTTGAAAAAGCTGGCGGCATAAAGGTTCTGATAGGAATCGATGGCGCGGCCGACATCCTGCACCCTGACCGGCGCGCCATTGCGGAAGGCGATGATCTGCTTATTCCAGTGCGCGGCATCGGCCAGCTGGCCATTGACGTGGATCAGAGTCGCCTGGCTGGGGCCGTTGAGCTGTCCGGTGTTGGTATCGACATTGGCCTGCTGCACGGCGGTCGCCACCTGATCGATGCCGATATTGCGGGCAGCCAGCGCGGTGGGGTCCATCTGCAGCCGCACGGCGAAAGCGGCGGCGCCGAAGACATTGACTTGGGCCACACCGGAAAGCGTCGAGAGCTGGCGGGCCAGCAGATTTTCCGCATATTTGTCCAGCTCATAGAGCGGCATGGAATCGGACTGGATCGCGGCGAACAGAATGGGGGCGTCGGCCGGATTGACTTTGCGCAAGGTGGGCGGCGCCGGCATGTTGACCGGCAATTGGCGCGCCGCCTGCTGGATCGCGGCCAGCACATCTTCCGCCGCGCCGTCGATATTGCGGTCCAGATCGAACTGGATGGTGATCGAGGTTCGCCCCAGCGAACTGGTGGACGTCATCGAACTGATGCCGGGAATGGTGGAAAATTGATTTTCCAGCGGCGTGGCCACCGCCGAAGCCATGGTGGATGGATCGGCGCCCGGCAAGCTGGCCGACACGCTGATGGTTGGAAAATCCACCGGCGGCAATTCGCTGACCGGCAGATTCGAATAGCCGAACAGGCCGAAAATCACCAAGGCCGCCATCAGCAATGTGGTGAGGACGGGCCTTTCGATGAAAATTTTGGAGATGTTCATGATGGCATGTCGGAGGCGGGCCTGGACGCGCGCTGGCGTCCATTGTTGCGGATCGCCACCTTGGCGCCGGGCACGATGCGCAATTGGCCTTCCACCACCACCTGGTCGCCCGGTTTCACGTCGCCCTGGATGGCGTCCATCGCCCCGTCATCGTTCAACACCTTGACGGTCTTGGACGCGACCATATCGTTCTTATCCACGACATAGACATAGGAGTTGTCCGGACCGACATTAACGGCGTCGCGCGGCACCACGGTGGCGCCCGCAATCTGGCCGATGGTGATGCCGACATTGACGTTCTGGCCTGGCACCAGCCGCTGATCGGTGTTGGGGAAGGTGGCGCGCACCTCGATGGTGCCATTGTTGGCGCCAACCATGTTGGAGACGAAATCGACCGGGGCCTGTTCCTTGCCGCCTTGTGCGCCCGGCATGGGCACCACGGCTTCAAGCTTGCCTGCCGTCATCTGCGCCTGAATCTGGGGCAATTGAGTCTGGGGCAGGAAGATGGAGAGCTTGATCGGCTGGATTTGGGTGATGGTGACCAGCGGCGAGGCCGTGTTGGACGCGCCGGCGACCATGATCACATTGCCGGGCTGGATCATGATCGGCCCGGTCTTACCGTCGATGGGTGACGTGATGCGGGTATAGCCCAGATTCTCGGCCGCAATGTTCACTGCCGCCTTGTCGGATTCCACCGTGGCGGCGTCGGCCCCCGCCGTCGCCACCGCCTGGTCGCGCACTTGCTGCGAGATGGCGTTCTGGGAGTAAAGCGCGGTGTAACGCTTTTCGTCATTCTGAGCACTTTGCAGCGTGGCGCTGTCCTTCGCGAGCTGCGCTTTCGCCTGGGCAAGCGCATTCTGGAAGGGCGCGGGATCGATCAGGAACAGCGGATCGCCCCTCTTCACCAGATCGCCTTCTTTGAAATAGGCGGTGAGAAGCTTGCCTTGCACTTGGGCCGTCACCTGGACGGTGGCAGGCGAGACCACGGTGGCGATGGTGTTCTGCACCATGGTCACGTCTTCCTTGACCGCTTGCGCGGTTCTCACCGGCGCGGGCGGCGGCGCATGAGGCTTGGATGGCGCGAAGATGCGATAACCAAACCAGGCCAGACCCAGCAGCAGAAGAACGCCGACACCCCACAAGAGCCAGCGGGCGCGCGATGAACGCGCTGCGCCCGCCTTTACGGCACGGCTTGCGGAAGGGAGAAATTCGCTGACTGACATATCGACCGGGCCTTGAGTTCTGACGCGAAGGCGCGCCGCGGCTCATTTCCGGAACGCGACAGGTCATCGCTTTTCGGTTGGCTCGTCACCGTCAGCAATAACCAGCCGCATGCGGGAATGTTCCTTCGCGGCGCACAAATTTTCTAGTCCGCAAGTCGCTCGAAATTGTCTCCGCTTTGGCGCACAGATGGGCAGGAGAATTACCTTTTGCCCATGTTTACAGAGTGATTTAAGGAACTGTTGCCCGGATCACCGGGGCCATGCCTGCATGGGCAGGCATGTGGGGCTTTGCTAAGGTTTACAGGGTTTCAAACGGGGGCCGCATGTTCCTTGAAATACGGGATTTTTTGAACGCAGCGGAAATCGCGCGTCTGGTGCAATTCTCCAAGGAATTGCGCTTTGTCGAAGGCCGGCTGTCGAACGTCCACAACATCGCCAAAGTCAATCTTCAGTCCGACCAGAGCGAGCCCCGTTACCAGGAAGCGGCGAAGATCGTGGTGGATGCCTTCCAGCGCTGCCGGCCTTTCCGCGATTTCGCCTACCCCAAACGCATCGCGCCGCCACTGCTCAGTCGCTATGAGCCGGGGATGAAATACGGTCCGCACGCCGATGCATCTTACATGACCATTGGGGGGCCGGAGCCGTTCCGCATGCGCTCCGACCTGTCCTGCACTATCTTCCTGAACGATCCCGCCGCGTATGAAGGCGGCGAGCTGGTGCTGCATATCGGCACCATGCCGGTGATGGTGAAGGGCAAGCCCGGCGAGGCCTTCATTTATCCTTCGACCCTGGTGCATGAAGTGCGGCCGGTGACATCGGGCACGCGGCTGGTCTCCGTCACCTTCATCGAGAGCGTGATCCCGGAGGAACGCCAGCGCAACACGCTCTATGAATTGCAGGACGTGCTGGCGACGGAAGGCTTGAAGATGGACTATGTCAGCCGGGTACGGATGGAAGTGGTGATCCACAATCTCATCCGGCTGTGGTCGGTGCCGTGAGGAACGGTTCGCCTTGGGCGAATGAAACGGTTCGTCGCTAGCGTCAGCCTAGCGCGACGGCCGTTTCAAGTGACGAACGCCGCGAGCTTGGGCGAGCGGCAGTGGAAGCAGTTTCAACCCGGTTTTATACTGACAGCTTCGCCAGCGCCTTCAGGATCTGATCCGTCATCGCTTCCGTGCCGAGCTGGATCATGCCAGTCTGCATGATGTCGCCGGTGCGATAGCCTTCGGCCAGCACCTGTTCCACCGCTTTCTCCAACAGCTTGGCGTCTTCCACCCGCCCGAAGGAATAGCGCAGGCACATGGCGAAGGAGAGAATGGAGGCGATGGGATTGGCGAGACCCTTGCCCGCAATGTCCGGCGCGCTGCCGTGGATCGGCTCATAAAGCGCCGCCTGTTTACCGCCGATCTTGGCGCCCAATGACGCCGAAGGCAGCATGCCGATGGAGCCGGTCAATTGCGCCGCTTCGTCCGACAAAACGTCGCCGAACAGATTGTCGGTGACGATCACGTCATATTGCTTGGGATTGCGCACCAGCTGCATGGCGCAATTGTCCGCCAGCACATGGGAAAGCTGCACGTCGGAGAATTCCTCTTTGTGCACTTTGGTGACAACTTCACGCCACAGCACGCCGGTCACCATGACGTTGGACTTTTCCGCCGAGGCGACGCGGTTGCCGCGCAGCCGCGCCAGCTCGAAGGCGACGCGGGCGATGCGGGCGATTTCGGAAGTGGTATAGACTTGCGTATCGACGGCGCGCTTCTGGCCGTCGGCGAGGGTGGTGGTTTCCTTGGGCTCGCCGAAATAGACGCCGCCCGTCAGCTCGCGCACGATGAGAATATCGAGGCCCGCAACAATTTCGGGCTTCAAGGTAGACGCATCCTTCAACGCATCGAAACAGAGCGCGGGACGTAAGTTTGCGAACAGCTCCAGCTCCTTGCGCAGGCGGAGCAGACCCCGCTCCGGCTTCTGGGCGAAGGGCAGCCCGTCCCATTGCGGCCCGCCCACCGCGCCGAACAGTACGGCGTCGGCCTTTTTGGCTTTTGCAATGGTTTCGTCGGGATCGGAGCGGCCCGTTTTCTCGAACGCCATGCCGCCGATCAGCGCGCTTTCTACGGTGTAGCCGAAATTTCGGTTGCCGCCATACCAGGACAGCACGCGCTGGGTGGCGTCCATCACTTCGGGGCCGATGCCGTCACCCGGCGTCAGAAGAATATTGTGCATGTCACTCTCTTACAGCCAGGGGGCTTCGGCCTTGTGCTTCTTTTCGTAAGCCGAAATCTTGTCTTCGTCGCGCAAAGTCAGCCCGATATCGTCCCAGCCATTGAGCAGGCATTGGCGGCGGAATTCGTCCAGCTCGAACTTCACCATGCCGCCATCGGGGCCGCGGATCTCAAGCTTCTCCAGATCGACCGAGATGCGGGCATTCGAGCCGCGCTCGGCATCGTCCATCAACTTGTCCACGATCTCTTGCGGCAGCTTGATGGGCAGAATGCCGTTCTTGAAGCAATTGTTATAGAAAATGTCGGCAAAGCTGGGCGCGATCACACAGCGGATGCCGAAATCAAGCAGCGCCCAGGGGGCGTGTTCGCGCGAGGAGCCGCAGCCGAAATTCTCGCCCGTCACCAGGATCTGCGCCTTGCGGTAGGCCGGCTTGTTGAGCACGAAGTCCGGATTCTCGCTGCCATCTTGGCTGTAGCGCATCTCGTCGAACAGCGCCTTGCCCAGGCCGGTGCGATGGATAGTTTTGAGGAATTGCTTGGGAATGATCATGTCGGTATCGACATTGATCATGTTCAGGGGGGCGGCAATGCCGTCCAGCGTCTTGAAGGGTTCCATGGCGCCGGGACCATAAGAAAAGGCGACCCATTGTCAAGAAACGCGCGCCAAATGCCGTGTTTTACGACGAGCAAGACACCGCCAGGCCGCCATATTCCGGACCGGGCGGTTGGGCGAAGGCCTCATCCCCCGGATGGGCGGAAAACGGGCTTTGCACCAGCTTCAGGATACGGTCTAACGGCCCGGGGTCGCTTCTGTCTTCCACTGCCCGGATGGCGGTTTCCGCCACCCAGTTGCGCAGGACATATCTAGGATTTGCTGCGTTCATGGCAGCGCCCTGATCGCCCTCACTGTCCATACGGGCGCGGTAGCGTTCGCGCCAGCCCAATGCCGCCTCGCGTGCGGTTCCGAACAGGAACAGCCAGTCCTCGTCCATCCGCGTCAGGCCGCGGAAGGTCAAACTGTAATCGGCGCGCGTGGCGGCCATCAGCTGGAGCAGCGCGCGGATGAGATCGTCATCACCCGCTTCGTCTCGCACCAGGCCCAATTTGGCCCGCATCAAAGCGCGGAAGCGGGCAACGAAGATCGCTTCATAGGTGTCGAGCTTCTCCACCAACTTGTCGCTTTCGATCAAGCTGGAAAGCGCCAAAGCCAACGCCCGGAGATTCCACAAGCCGATGCCGGGCTGATTGGAGAAGGAATAGCGCCCGGTTTCGTCGGAATGATTGCAAATGAAATCCGGATCATAGGCGTCGAGGAAACCATAGGGCCCATAATCCAAGGTCAGGCCCAGGATGGACATATTGTCGGTGTTCATCACGCCATGGGCGAAGCCGACTGCCTGCCATTGAGCGACCAACTCAGCCGTACGCTTCACCACCTCGCCGAACCAGCCGGCATGATCGCCAACGAAATCCGGAAAATATTCCCCGATCACATGCTCGGCCAAGAGACGCACTTGCTCATGCTTTCCCTTGTGATGGAAATGCTCGAAATGGCCGAAGCGGATGTGACTGCGGGCCAGGCGCGTCAAGATGGCGCCGGGCTCGAAGGTCTCCCGCGCCACGCTTTCGCCGGTGGCGACGATCGAGAGCGCGCGGCTGGTGGGAATATTGAGCGCGGCGATCGCTTCGCTGCAAAGATATTCGCGGATAGTGGAACGCATCACGGCGCGGCCGTCACCAAAGCGCGAGTATGGCGTGAGGCCGGACCCTTTGAGTTGCACATCCCACAATTCGCCTTGGGCATTGCGCACCTGCGCGATCAGAAGCGCCCGGCCGTCGCCCAATTGCCCCGCCCAGCCGCCGAACTGGTGCCCGGAATAGACCATCGCCAGCGGCTCGCCGCCGGGAAACGGCCGGTGGCCGGAGAAGATTTCGACAAAGGCGGGATCGTGGAAGAAAGCCGGATCGAGCCCGATCAGGGCTGCAGCTTTGGGATTGACATGGATCAGGCGAAGCTCCTTGCCCACCTTTTCCGCCGCCATCTTGGTGTGAAAATCGCCCGATAAGCGCGCGAACAGATTTTCCGTGCGGCTGTCGATCAAAAGCCGGAGCTCAGAGGCTTCACTCATCAGGCTCAGGCTCACGCCTTCGCTCCTTTTAATTTTGTCGCTCGTCCATACGCTGTCGCTATGGACCTCGCCGACGCTCCTTCTTGGTCGCTCCGGCTCTCGCCGACGCTCCTTCTTGGTCGCTCCGGCTCTCGCCGACGCTCCTAGCCTGCGCGCTTCAGCGCCTGGATGCAATTTTCCAGTTCGCCCAGGAAGCGGGACCGGTCCTTGGTGGAAAACCCCGCATGATGGGTCTGGCCGCCCGTAACCTCGCGCAGATGGCGGTTGAGTTCCCGCATGCCCAGCGCCATGCCGACATTGTCGGGCGTGAAAGCCTTGCCGTTAGGACCAATCACGCGCGCGCCTTTCGCCAAAGCGCGCGACGCCAGGGGAATATCGGCGGTGACGACGATATCGCCCTTCGCGGCATGTTCGGCGATCCAGTCGTCCGCAGCGTCGGGACCCTCGGGCACCATGACATGGCAGATCAGCGGATTGGCCGAAGGGCGCAATCCGCCGTTGCTGACAATGGTGACGTTAAGCCCATGCCTGATGACGACCTTTTCCACCTCGGCCTTCACCGGGCAGGCGTCGCCATCGACAAAGATCGCCGGCATGGGTCCGGTCAGGCGGCGTCGCGCTTGCGATGCCAGTGACCGCGCGAGCCGTTGCGCTTCTTGGCCTGCTGTCCCGGGTTCTGCCCCGCCTTGTGCTCGCCCTGTTTGTGGCCGCCATTGTGGTGCTGGCCCTTGTGACCATGCGGCTTGCCATGGCGATGGCCGTGCGGCTTGCGCGGTTCCTCGGCTTGGGCCTTCTGCGCCTCGGTCAGTTCGGGCAACTCATGCTCCACCACCGCAATCCGGTTGCGGATGAGCCGCTCGATGTCGCGCAGATAATTCCGCTCCGACGGATCGCAGAAGGAGAGGGCGATGCCCTCCCCGCCTGCCCGCGCGGTGCGGCCGATGCGATGGACATAGCTTTCCGGCTCGTTGGGCAGCTCGAAATTCACCACATGGGAGATGTCGTCGATGTCGATGCCCCGCGCCGCGATGTCGGTCGCCACCAGCACCCGCGCCTTGCCGGAGCGGAAAGCCTCCAGCGCCCGCTGCCGGGCATTCTGGGATTTGTTGCCGTGAATGGCTTCGGCCACGATGCGGTTCTTGGCGAGATGCTCGCTGACGCGATTGGCGCCATGCTTGGTGCGGGTGAAGACGATGACCCGGTTCATGGCTTCGTCCTTCAGGAGCTCGACCAGCAATTGGCGCTTCTGCGGCATGGCCACGTGATAGAGTTTCTGCTCGATGCGGTCGGCGGTCTTGCCCTGCGGCGTCACTTCGATGCGTTCCGGCGAACGCAGCATGTCGCCCACCAGCTTGACCACGTCGTCGGGCATGGTGGCGGAGAACAGCATCGATTGCCGCTCCTTGGGCAGATGCGCCACGATCTTCCTCACATCGCGGATGAAGCCCATGTCCAGCATGCGATCGGCTTCATCGACGATGAAGACCTGCACGGCATCGAGCCGGATATGCTTCTGCTGCACCAGATCGAGCAGACGGCCCGGCGTCGCCACCAGGATATCCACGCCGTGCTTCATGGCAGCGACCTGGGCGTTCTGGCTGACGCCGCCCAGGATCACGGCGCGCTTGAGATTGAGGAAGCGGCCATAGGTCTTGAGGCTCTGCTCGATCTGGACCGCAAGCTCGCGCGTGGGCGCCAGGATCAGGGCCTTGGCCTCGCGCGGGCGCGGCGGAACATGGCCGATGGAAAGCTTCTGCAACAATGGCAGGCCGAAGGCCGCTGTCTTGCCGGTGCCGGTCTGGGCGATGCCCAGCAGATCGCGGCCGGCCAGGAGCGCTGGAATGGCGCGCAGCTGGATTGGGGTGGGATGGGTGTAATTTTCCGCCGCAAGCGCGCGGAGGATCGGCTCGGCAACGCCAAGCGCGGCAAAGGTTACATCAGTCACTGAAAGTCCTTAAAAACCGGAAGAACGCGCGCGTTCATGGGCGCACGGGAACGGCTGTTGCCGTCTTCCACGCACGTTGGAGGGAACGGAGGTTGTAAAAATTCCCGGCGATGAGGCCTAAAAGCCCCTGTGCGACCGCGTCGGGTTGATGCCTATATGAGGGGCAAACCCCTTGAAGTCAAGGAAATTTTTGCAGTGCAGCGTGAAACAGGAGCATGTTTCGCGGCTGCAACCAATGATTAACCTCGCTTGCGGGTTGTCTGTTTCTGTAGTCATCATATGGCAATGCGCCCTGCTCGCAGCCGGACGTGGGGGCGTCCTGTTATCAACCGGCTTGGGTGTGGCGTCGGTTCAAATGGCTCATTATGACAACGAAGGGTCCAGGCCCCTCGCGCAGACATCTGCGACGGGCAAGGTCAAGTGGTTCAACGGAACCAAAGGGTATGGCTTCATCACCCTGAACAATGGCAGCGATGCGTTCTGCCATGCTTCGGCTCTGCAGGCCGCAGGTCACAGCGAAGTGCCGCAAGGCGCGACTATCGTGTGCGACCTAGCCGACTCTCAGCGCGGGCTTCAGGTGGTAAACGTCCATAGCGTCGATCTCTCCACCGCTGAAGCGCCGGGTCCGCGTGGGCCGCGCCGCGATTTCGGCGGCGACCGGTTCGGCGGTGGCGGCGGCCGCGGCTTTGGCGGCGGCTATCGCGACAGCGGCCCGTCAGGCCCCATGGTCGAAGGCAAGATCAAGTTCTTCAACGACCAGAAGGGCTTCGGCTTTGTGATGCCGGATTCCGGATCGGGCGATATCTATCTCCATGCCAGCGCGCTTCGGCGTTCGGGCGTGCAGATGGTCGAACCGGACCAGCGCATTCGATACTCGACCCGTCAGGGGAACAAGGGTGTCGAAGTCGATCGGGTCGAGATCATCTAGCTTTCCCTTTTTCTCGCGGGCGTCGCCCTAATTGGGCGCGAGGCGTTTTGCGACCTGAGCAGGGTTGCCTAGCGACAGCGTCGCGGCAACGGACGGAGCGTGCAAATAGCATGTGAGCACGCGCGACGGTCGATAGCGACAGCGTATCGACGGGCGCAAAAGAACCGCGCCCCTCAGACCGGCTCCGACCGCGCAACGTTCGGCGCCACGTCGGGATCGTTCTCAACCTGCTTGAGCTTCTCGCGCGCCGCGGCGGCTTCACGCTGCTTGTTCCACATCGAAGCGTAATGCCCGTTCATCGCCAGCAACTGCGAATGTCGCCCCCGCTCGATGATCTCGCCATGGTCCAGCACCAGGATCTCGTCGGCATCGATCACGGTGGAAAGCCGATGCGCGATCACCAATGTGGTGCGGCCGCGCGAAACATCGCTGAGCGCGCCCTGGATTTCGCGCTCGGTGCCCGTGTCCAGCGCGCTGGTCGCCTCGTCCAAAAGCAGCATGGGCGGGTTCTTGAGGATGGTGCGGGCGATAGCGACGCGCTGCTTCTCGCCGCCCGACAGTTTCAGGCCGCGCTCGCCTACCATGGCGTTGTAACCTTGCGGCAGATCGACGATGAATTTGTCGATCTGAGCCAGCCGCGCCGCTTCCCGGATTTCCGCGTCGCCGGCGCCGATGCGGCCATAAGCGATGTTGTAGCGCACTGTGTCGTTGAACAGCACCGTATCCTGCGGGACGATGCCGATGGCGGCACGCAGGCTCTTCTGCGTCACGTCGCGGATGTCTTGGCCGTCGATCGTCACCTTGCCCTGGCGGATATCGTAGAAGCGATAAAGGATACGGCTGATGGTGGACTTGCCGGCGCCCGACGGCCCCACCACCGCCACCGTCTTGCCGGCGGGTACCGCGAAGCTGATACCCTTCAGGATGGTGCGTTCGGGATCGTAATTGAACACGACATTGTCGAAACGGATTTCGCCGCCGGTCACCAGCAGCGGCTTGGCGCCCGGCCGGTCCCTCACTTCTTGCGGTTGATTGAGCAGGCGGAACATGGCTTCCATGTCCACCAATCCTTGCGTGATCTCGCGATAGACCGTGCCCAAGAGATTGAGCGGCTGGTAGAGCTGAATGAGGATGGCGTTGCCGGCCACAAACAGGCCGATGGAAAATTGGCCGCGCGCGATGCCCATCGCGGTCAGGATCATCACCGCGCCCAGGCCCACCGCCATGATCGCAGCCTGGCCGGTGTTGAGATAGGAGAGCGAAATCTGGGACTGGATCGAGGCCTTGGAGAAACGCTCCATCGAGACGTCGTAACGGCGCGTCTCGTGCGTCTCATTGTTGAAATATTTCACCGTCTCGAAATTGAGAAGGCTATCCACTGCCTTGGTGTTGGCGTCGGTGTCCGACTGGTTCATCTCGCGGCGATATTGGATGCGCCAGCGAGTGATCCAGAAGGTGAACCAGACATAGGCCACCACCATGGCCAGGGTGGAGATCGCCACCCAGATGTTGAGATCGATCAGCAAGATCGCGGTGTAAAAGGCCAAAAGCAGGATGGTGGGAAAGATGCTGAAGAGCGCGAAGGACAGAAGCGTGTCGATGCCTTTGGTGCCGCGCTCGATCACGCGGGAAAGGCCGCCCGTCTTGCGTTCCAGGTGAAAGCGCAACGACAGGGTATGGACATGCGCGAAAGTCTCCACCGCCACTTCTCGCATGGCGTGATACTGCACCTTGGCGAAGATGCCGTCGCGCAGCTGCGCGAAGGCCTGCATCATAATGCGGGAAATGACATAAGCCCCGATCAGGGACAGCACTGTGGCGATGGCGATATTGGCGGGTGTGGGGCGCAGCCGGTCCACCGCCCAGCCAAAGATCAAGGGCGATATGCTGGTGAAGCCGGTCGCCAGAATCAGAAAGACGATGGAGACGATCACCCGCCCCCGAAGGTCGGCCCGGCCCTTGGGCCAGAGATAGGGCATCAGGGTCCAAAGCGGCCGGAACGATGGCGCACCGTCACCTTCTTCCACCGCCGATCGCGCCATTCAGACCCTCGCCTCTACCGCCCCATATTCGCGCCGCCGAAACTCAGATAACCCGCTATGAGTGCGATCAGTGCAATCGCCCCAAGAAGCCATAACCAACGCGGCACGAGACTCTCCGTAACAGGAGCGTCACGAAGACGCTCATTTGGGTATTGCCCCTTGCTAACGCAAGGCGCGCGCATTTTTTCCATGCCCCGGCGGGCCGGCCGCGCCAGCCCTTGGTTTGGACGCCGAACCTGTTTAGGAAGATGCCACTCCCCGTGCAACCCCCATAAGCGACATGGACATTAAGCAAAAAACCGCGATCTGCGTCTTCTGCGGCTCCTCTTATGGCGACAATCCGCTCTATCGCGAGGTGGCGCGCGCCATGGGCGCGGGCATTGCCAAGGCGGGCTGGTCGCTGGTGTTCGGCGGCGGGGGCAACGGGCTGATGGGCGATGTCGCCCGCGCCGCCCAGGAAGGCCGCGCCCCGGTGCAGGGAATCATTCCCGCCTTCCTGCAGGCTCTGGAGCCGCCCGTGTCGGAAGAGGAAAAACTGATCATCACGCCGCATATTCAAGAGCGCAAAGCCCTGATGCTGAAAATGTCGGACGCTTTCGTGGTGCTGCCGGGCGGCCTTGGCACCTTCGACGAATTCTTCGAAGTGGCGGTAGAGGCGCAACTGGGCGTGCATGACAAGCCCATCGTGGTGGTCAATGCCGCCGGCTATTACAACGCGCTGGATGCGTTGATCCAATCCATGGTTAAGGCGGGTTTCGCGCGGGAGAAGATCCTGAAGCTCTATTACCTGGCCGACGGGCCGGAAGACGCGCTGAAGATTCTGGAGGGGCGGCTTAATGCCTGAGACCATCGCGTTCGATGATTTCCTGAAGGTCGATATTCGGGTGGGCACGGTGGTCGCGGCCGAACCCTTTCCGGAGGCGCGCAAGCCCGCCCTCAAGCTCACCATCGATTTCGGGGAAGAGATCGGCACCCGCCGCTCCTCCGCCCAGATCACCCGGCACTACACCCCCGAAGGGTTGATCGGCAAGCAGGTGATTGCGGTGGTGAATTTCCCGCCGCGCCAGATCGGAAAATTCATGTCTCAGGTGTTGACCCTGGGCGTGCCGGACGCGGAGGGTGAAGTGGTGCTGCTGCATCCGTCCCTGTCCGTTCCGAACGGCGGCAGGATGTTCTGAATCTTTTGATTGTCGCGCCACGAACGAAAACGGCGCCCGTCGGGCGCCGTGTCCGTGTTCAAACACCGAACTTATTACATACCCTTCGGCGGGGGCGGCGGCATGTCGTCCATCGACGCCGTCTGCGGCATCATGATGTGCGCGCCCGGCTCGCCGGAACGCATCATCCAAGGCGACGACGCATTCATGCGCTTGGTGGGAAGGCCGAGATCCTCGCCCTTCACATTGGGCATCAGGACCACCCACATGGAGCGGGCTTCGGCTTCGGTCTTGCCGCCGCGGGTATAGATCATGGTACCGGCGGGGGCGCGCTTCAAGGTGCCCGCGGCGTAAGCCGCATCGGTGGCGGCACCGATGGCCTTTTGATCCTTGCCGGCGGCTTTTTCCTTCGCCTGGAAGTCGGCAATCGCGCGCATAGTATTGCCACGGCAGCTTACACTGAAATTATCCGCGGTGGAGTTATTGGTGCAGAAGATGCTGCTGGTGCCCTGGCGCAGAACTTGCGGCAAGCCCTTACTGTCATAAGCGATCACAGTGGCGTCGGCGCGCATCGCGGCCGGCAACGCGGAGGTCGCCGTCTTGATCTGATCGTCCTTGGACATTGCGCCTTGCGCCATCGCGCCGCCCGCGAACGCGGCCGTGATCGCCACGGCGGCGGCCATCGTCAGTAAACCCTTCATTTGTTTCTCCCTTGGTGACGTTCCCCAGGCGGACCCTGGAACGGGCGAAACATACCGGGTTTACATGACAGACGAAAGCGGGGAAGTACTCCCATTCCCGCCCTTGGGAGTGAAAATTTTCCGTAAATTCAGGGCGAAACGCCGTCTTTGAAGAGTTTGTATGTAACCGAATCCGTGAGCGCCTCGAAGGACGCGTCCACGATATTGGCCGACACCCCCACGGTGGACCAGCGGTTCCCCCGCCCGTCTACGCTTTCGATCATCACCCTTGTCACGGCTTCGGTGCCGGTGGTGAGGATACGGACTTTATAGTCCGCCAGCCTGAGATCGGCGATGGCCGCGGAATATTTGCCCAGATCCTTGCGCAGCGCCGCGTCCAGCGCGTTGACTGGACCATTGCCCGTGGCGACATTGTGGATTTCCTGGCCCGCCACCTCCAGCTTGACCACGCCTTCGGAGACGCTGACAAATTCGCCGCGTGCATTGCGGCGGCGCTCCACGCTGACGCGGAAATTCTCGATCCGGAAATAGTCCGGCACTTGGTTGAGGGCGCGGCGCGCCATCAACTCGAAGGAAGCTTCGGCGCCGTCATAGGCATAGCCCAGATATTCGCGCTGCTTGACTTCGTCGAGCAGGCGGGAGACGCGCGGGTCTTGCGGATCGAGGGTAATGCCCACTTCGTTCAAACGCGCCAGAACATTGGAGCGCCCCGACTGGTCGGAGACCGGGATGACGCGGGCATTGCCCACCAGTTCCGGCTTCACATGCTCATAGGTGCGCGGGTCTTTGAGCACGGCGGAAGAATGCAGCCCGCCCTTGTGCGCGAAAGCCGAGAGCCCGACATAGGGCGAGTGCCGCCCGGGGGCGCGGTTGAGAATTTCGTCCAAGAGGCGCGAGACCTGGGTGATGTGCGAGAGCTGCGCCGGCGAAACCCCGGTCTCGAATTGTGACGCGTAAGGTTCTTTCAAAAGCAACGTTGGCAGCAGCGAACAAAGATTGGCGTTGCCGCAGCGCTCGCCCAAGCCATTGAGCGTGCCTTGGATCTGGCGCACGCCGGCGCGCAAGGCCGCCAGGCTCACCGCCACCCCCTGCCCGGTATCGTCATGGGCATGGATGCCCAGCGCAGCACCCGGAAGCTTCGCTTTCACCTCCGACACAATGCGATAGACATCTTCCGGCAAGGTGCCGCCATTGGTGTCGCACAACACGATCCAGCGCGCGCCCGAATCATGGGCGGCGCGGATGCAGGAAAGCGCATAGTCGGGATTGGCTTTCCAGCCGTCGAAGAAATGTTCCGCGTCCAGCATGGCTTCGCGCTTCTTGGCGATCGCAGCTTCGATAGAGCGGGCGATATTGTCGATATTCTCTTCGCGCGGAATCTCCAGCGCCACATCGACCTGATAATCCCAGCTTTTGCCCACCAGACAGACCGCGTCGGCGGGCGCATCCAGGACCGGCGCCAGCGACGGATCGTTGGCGGCGCTGCGGCCCGAACGCTTGGTCATGCCGAAGGCGGTGAAGCGGGCGGATTTGAGCGGCGGACGCTCCTTGAAGAAAGCCGTGTCGGTGGGATTGGCGCCGGGCCAACCGCCTTCGATATAGTCGATGCCCAGGCCATCCAGCGCCAGCGCAATCTGACGCTTGTCCTCGACCGAGAAATCCACGCCTTGCGTCTGCGCGCCGTCGCGGAGCGTGGTGTCGAAGATATGGAGGCGTTCCCGGGTCATTTTCTGATCTCCCAGGTGGTGCCGCCCGGTCCGTCTTTCAGCACGATGCCTTTTGCCAACAACTCATCGCGGATGCGGTCGCTTTCCGCGAAATTCTTGGCGGCGCGCGCCACCTTGCGGGCCTCGATGGCGTCGGCGATCGCAACTTCGTCCACTTTCGCCTTGGCCGCGATCCGCAGCTGCACATTGGAGAAACCCATGAAACCCAACCCGCCGGCAAGCGCGAGCGGCCCCGCCTGATGCAGCGAAGCAATGGCGGCGGGGGTGTTGAGATCGTCGCGCAGCGCTGTCAGGAATTCCGCATTTGGTGCGGGGTCGACCAAAGGCTCGGTCGTTTCATACCAGCGCTCCAATGTCTTCCAACTTTCGCTGAGACCCTTGAGCGTGAAATCGATGGGCTGGCGATAATGCGTGCGCAGCATGTTGAAGCGCAGCACCTCGCCAGGCCAGTCCTTCAGAAGATCACGGATGGTGAAGAAATTGCCCAGGGATTTGGACATCTTCTCCCCTTCCACCTGAAGGAAACCATTGTGCATCCAGGTCTTGGCTAGGGGATGACCGTGATGCGCGCTTTCGCTTTGGGCGATCTCATTCTCGTGATGAGGAAACATCAGGTCGATGCCGCCGCCATGAATGTCGAACGTCTCGCCTAGATATTTCCCCGCCATGGCCGAGCACTCGATATGCCAGCCGGGACGGCCACGTCCCCAGGGCGAATCCCAGCCCGGCTGCGCAACGTCCGACGGCTTCCACAGCACGAAATCCATCGCGCCTTTCTTGTAAGGCGCCACATCCACCCGCGCGCCCGCGACCATTTCATCGAGAGAGCGGCGCGCCAGCTTGCCGTAATCGGGCTTGGAAGAGACATCGAACAGCACATGGGGGCCACTTCCATCAGAAGAGGCTGCCGCGTAGGCGTGACCCTTTGCGATCAGATCTTCGATCATCGCCACCATCTGGGCGATATGCTCGGTGGCGCGGGGCGTGACGCTGGGCGGCAGATTGCCCACCGCCGCGACGTCTTCGTCATAGATGCGCGCGGTCTCTTCCGTCAGTTCGCGGATGGAGATGCCGCGCTCGGCGGCGCGGGCGTTGATCTTGTCGTCCACGTCGGTGATGTTGCGGACATAGGTGACATGGGCGTCGCCAAAGTCATGTCTGAGCAGCCGGAACAGAAGATCGAACACGATCGCCGGGCGCGCGTTGCCGATATGGGCGAAGTCGTAGACCGTGGGCCCGCAGACATACATCCGCACATTCGCCGGATCGAGCGGAACGAAATCTTCCTTGGTCTTAGTCAGGGTGTTGAACAGGCGCAGAGTCATGGAGGCCCCTTAGGGGGTATGAACTTGTCAAATTGTGAAGGCGGGCAGAAGGGTTTTTGCAGCGTCAGCTGCAAATAGAGATCCGAATAATGACGCCCCAAGAACGGGCATAAGAAGACGTCACGCGGTTTGTCCTTCCAGGCGGGCCTTGGCTTTCGCCCGCCCGATCAGGGGTAACAGTTTTTTGAGTTCGGGTCCATGCTCGAGGCCGGTAAGAGCCAGGCGCAGCGGATGAAACAGGCCTCGCGCCTTGGCGCCGGTTTCGGCCGCGACCTGCTTGGTCCAGGCGCCCCAGGTGCCCTCGTCCCAAGGTTCGGCGGGCAGCAGCGCAAGCGCCTTTGACACCAGTGCCGCATCCTCGATCACGGGCGTGACCGGTCCCGTCACCAGGCGCATGAGGTCGCGCGCATCAGTCAGGCGGGTGACATTCGGCTTCACCGCTTCCCAGAGCGCTTGCGAGACGCCCAACGCCTCAAGCCGGGGCGCGACTGTGTCATACGGCATGACATGCAAGGTCTTGGCGTTCAGCGCCAACAATTCGTGGCTGTCGAAATGCGCCAGCGCGCGGCCCATCTTTGCAAACGCAAAGCCGTCCGCCAGCGCATCCAGCGACGGCGCCGGCTCGATGCTGTCGGAGGTGCCGATATGGGCGAGATAGGCGTTCAGCGCCATCGCCTCGACACCCTCCTCGCGCAAGGTGCGCAACGACAACGAACCTTCTCGCTTGGAAAGAGCTTCACCACCCGCCGCCACGAACAGCGCGAAATGCGCGAAATGCGGCACCGGCACGCCCAGCGCCTCGAAGATCTCGATCTGCGGCGCGGTGTTGGTGACGTGATCCTCGCCGCGCAGGATATGGCTGACGGCAAAATCGGCATCGTCCACCACCGAAGGCAGGGTATAGAGAAAACGTCCGTCTTCGCGAATGAGAACGGGATCGGACAGGGTGGCGGTGTCGATCTCGACCGCACCCCGGATCAGATCGTCCCAACGCACTTTGTTATGGCTGAGCTTGAACCGCCAATGGGGCTTGCGGCCCTGGGCTTCGTAGTCGGCGCGCTGCGCGGGTGTGAGTGACAGCGCGGCGCGGTCATAGACGGGCGGCTTACCTGCCGCCATTTGGCGTTTGCGGCGGCGGTCGAGTTCTGCGGCCGTCTCATAGCAGGGATAAAGTCTTCCCGCTGCCTTCAATGTCTCCGCCGCCTCCTGATGACGCGGCGCGCGCTCGGATTGGCGGGCGAAAAGCTGATGCTCCAGACCCAGCCAGGCCAGGTCTTCGATGATCGCGGTTTCGAATTCCGGCTTGGAACGGGTGTCGTCCGTGTCATCGATGCGCAGCATGAACTTGCCACCCGCATGATGCGCAAAAAGATAATTGAGCAGCGCGGCGCGGGCATTGCCGACATGCAGATAGCCGGTGGGCGACGGCGCGACGCGGACGATCACTTCACTCATCTGGCGTCCCGGAAAGCATTGGTGATGGGATAGCGGCGGTCGCGGCCGAAATTGCGGGAGGAGATTTTCACACCGGGCGGCGCCTGGCGGCGTTTATATTCGGAAACATAGAGAAGCTGCTCCACCCGCTTGACCGTGGCGGGTTCGAAGCCGCGTGCCACCGTATCCTCGAAGTTCATTTCGTGTTCCACCAGGCATTCCAGGATGCCATCCAGAATATCGTAAGGCGGCAGCGAATCCTGGTCGGTCTGGTTGTCGCGCAATTCCGCAGTCGGCGGCTTTTCGATGATCCGGTCCGGGATCACCACCCCACCCGGTCCCAGCGCATCGGCCGGCGCATTCTGATTGCGCCAGCGCGAGAGCGCGAAGACTTCGGTCTTGTAAACATCCTTCAGCACATTGAAGCCGCCGCACATGTCGCCATAAAGCGTGGCATAGCCCACGCTCATCTCGCTCTTGTTGCCGGTGGTGAGCAACATGGGGCCGAATTTGTTGGAGATCGCCATCAAGATCAGGCCACGCACCCGCGACTGGATATTCTCTTCCGTGGTGTCGGCGGCCTTGCCTGCGAACACCGGCGCCAGCGTTTCGCCAAAGGCGGCGACGGCACGCTCGATCTCGATGGTTTCATATGGCACGCCCAAACGGCGGGCGCACTCGTCGGCATCGTCCAGACTGTCGCGACTGGTATAGCGCGAGGGCAGCATCACACAGCGCACGCGGCTTGCACCCAAGGCATCCACCGCCACCGCCGCCGACAGCGCGGAATCGATTCCGCCCGACAAACCCAGCACCACGCCGGGAAAGCGGTTCTTGTTCACATAATCGCGCAGACCCAGCATCATGGCGTGATAGACGGCACTTTCGCGGCTCTCGCTCGAAGCCTTGTCGCCCGGCGCACAACTCCATTTGCCCTGATCGTCGCGCATCCATTCGCTGGTCACGACCGCCTCCGCCCAAGGCGGTAACGCCAACGCCATGGAACGGTCGGCATTCAAGACAAAAGACGCGCCGTCGAACACCAGCTCGTCCTGGCCGCCCAACTGGTTGAGATAGATCAGGGGCAATCCGGTTTCGCCCACCCGCGCCGCCGCCAGCTGGAGCCGCACATCCTCCTTGCCCGCTTCGAAGGGTGAGCCGTTCGGCACCGCCAGAATTTCCGCGCCCGTCTCGTAGAGGCATTCGGTGACGTCCTCGGTCCAAATGTCCTCGCACACCGGCACGCCGATCCGCACGCCGCGCACATTCAGCGGCCCCGGTAGCGGGCCGGCGGCGAACACCCGCTTCTCGTCGAACACGCCGTAATTGGGCAGATCATGCTTGAAGGTGCGGCCCGCGATCTTGCCTCCGTCGAGCAGCAGCATGGCGTTATAAAGCTTGCCCTCTTCCTTCCACGGCGCGCCGATCAGGATGGCGGGGCCGGTCGTCGTGTCAGTCGCCAGCTGTTCGATCGCTTCGCGGGCGTCGTCCTGCAGCGCGCCTTTCAGCACCAGATCCTCGGGCGGGTAGCCGGTGATGAAGAGTTCGGAGAACAGGATCACATCGGCGTGCGGCGCCAGGGCGCGAGCTTCGCGGGCGCGCTTCAAATTGCCCGCAATGTCGCCCATCACGGGATTGAGCTGCGCCAACGCGATGCGGAACCGGTTCATCGCCGTTACTTAGAAGCTCAAGCGTAAAAGAAAAAGCCCTGCCTTACGCAGTGGCCGCCATGCGCCGGATCTGGGCCTGCGCCACCACACCCAGGCTGGCATCGGCCGCTTCCTCGATCAGAAGCGCGGTTTCCACTGCCTGGGCCGCCTGTTCCGGCAGCACCACGGGCGCGATTTCGCCCCGCGCCGCGGCGACGAAGGAGGCGACGGCGTCGCCCAGGGGATCGCCCATCTCCAACTCCACCAGCGGACGCGGCGTGGTGTTGACGATTTCGCGGGTGAGGAAGTCGATCTCCACCACGCCATCGGGATAGACGGCGCGGAAGCCGCGCTTGCGGCTGTCGGCGATGCGGCTGGTGTCCAGATGGGCCACGGTGCCGTTGGCGAAGGTCACCTGGGCGGCGACTTCGTCGGCATGGGGCCCATATTGCACGGTGCCGCGCGCGGTGACATCCACCACGGAGCTGTCCACCAACGTGTGCACCAGATCCAGATCATGGATCATCAGGTCGAGCACAGCGGAGACGTCATCGCCCCGGCCGGTCCAGGGACCACGGCGCCAGCATTGAATCTCGATCGGCGCCACGCCTTGATCCAGCAAGCCGGTGCGGGCGAAGACGAAACGCTCCTGATGGCCGACGGTGAGGATAAGACCGGTCTTGCGCGCCAGCGCCACCAGTTCCTCGGCTTCGGCGACGGTGGTGGCAATAGGCTTCTCCACCAGCACATGGGCGCCAGCCTGGAGGAAAGCGCGCACGATAGCGGCGTGGGTGACGGCGGGCGAACAGACGGAAACCAGATCGACCTTGCCCAGAAGCTCGCGCCAGTCGGCGACGGCCAGGACACCATATTGCGTGGCGATGGAATGGCGGACTTCGGCGCTAGTGTCGGCGACGGCAAACAGTTCCACGCCGGGAATGGCGCGATACTTGGCGCAATGGTGACGGCCAAAGGCGCCAACACCGATGACGGCGGCCTTGAGCGGCCCCTTCTCCGGAACACGGCGGCGAATGAACATTCAGAGCCCTTTGGCTTCAAACCCGGCCCTGTTTAAGCCTGCCGGGACTCCCGGGGGCGACTCATAAGATGTTTCGGTTTGTGACTGACATGAAAAACACAATATATATCAAGGCATTATACGAATATTCAGCCCGAATCTTTCTTTACCTTAATCGTGCGGAAGCCTAGGCGTGAGGCTCCGACCCGCTTTGAAGTTCCCAAATGGGACACCAGAAGAAAGTCAGCTTTCCGGCGAACTTGCCAGCAAGGTCGCCAACGCCGCCACCACCAGATAGGCCAGCATCAAAGGCGCCAGGCCGATCAAAAGCGCGCCGGCGATATCGGCGAAGGCATGGCAAGGGAACCAGGGATAGGCGGAGCCCACAAAAAAGAACTGCATTCCCACCACCCCCACCAGCCCCAGGCAAAAGGCGCGGATGGACGGATTAAGCCCTTCGGGCCGTGTGTTGCGCTCCAGCCGGATGATCCCCGCCTGCAGCTTCAGGCGCGAGCAGGCCGAGGCGAGAAAGATCACCGCCAACGCCCAGGAAAAAGCCGAAGCAAAAATGCGCCCGCCATCCAAGCTGCAAGCGTCCAGTCCTGAAACCAGGGCGCGTTGACCGGGCACCGCGAAATAGATCGCCTGCTCCAGCGGCACCACGGAATTTCCCCCAAGATGAGCCGGCGCGAACCAGACCTGGTTCACGAAGGACAGGACCACAAACAGCAGGAACACGATCTCGTTGAAGCCGGGCACGAAATGGCCGAGCCCCAGCCGGGCGCGAAACGGCGTGCCCGGCAGACCGGCGGAGACGCCGAAACCGCCTGCGAACAAAAGCCCCATCGCCATGAACAGAAGGACGCAAATACCGATATCGGCCAGCGAGGGCGCCAGCGGCACGCCGCTGGCAAAAGCGATGCGCAAGGCATGCGCGCCGGCGAACAGGCAAAAGATGATCCAGCCTTTCGCTAAAAGTCTCGCAATTCCCATAAGGTTGCCTACGCGGACGCGGCCAGGCCGGCGTCTTTCATCCGCTCGTCGCGGATGCCCTGGGCGATCAGGAAGGCCAGTTCCAGCGCCTGGCTGGCATTGAGGCGCGGATCGCAGGCGGTCTGGTAGCGCGATTGCAGATCTAACTCCTTGATCGCCTGGGCGCCGCCAAGACATTCCGTCACATCCTGGCCGGTCATTTCGAAATGCACGCCGCCGGCATGGGTGCCTTCGGCGCGATGCACGGCGAAGAAGGTGCGCACCTCTTCCAGGATGCGGTCCACCGGCCGGGTCTTGTAGCCGGATTTGAGTTTGATGGTGTTGCCGTGCATGGGATCGGACGACCACACCACATGGACACCTTCCCGCTTCACCGCACGCACCAGAGGCGGCAATTTCTCCGCCGCCTTGTCGGCGCCAAAGCGGGCGATCAGGGTGAGACGGCCCGGGATATTCCCTGGGTTGAGCACCGCGATCAGGCGCAAGAGATCGTCTGTCTCCAGCGAGGGACCGCATTTGAGACCGATGGGATTCTTGATGCCGCGGCAGAATTCGACATGGGCGCCATCGAGCTGGCGGGTGCGGTCGCCGATCCACAGCATATGCGCGGAGGTGTCGTACCAGTCGCCGCTGGTGGAATCGATTCGCGTCATCGCCTGTTCGTACGGCAGCAGCAGCGCTTCATGCGACGTATAGAAATCGGTGGCGCGCAATTGCGGCACGGATTCCGGGGTGATGCCGCAAGCGGCCATGAAATCGAGCGCTTCGGAAATGCGCTGCGCCAATTCGCGATATTGTTCGCTGGCGGGCGAGTCCGAGATGAAGCCCAACATCCAGCGATGAACATTGTGCAGATCGGCGTAACCGCCCGATGCGAAGGCACGCAGCAGATTGAGCGTCGCCGCCGAATGGGCGTTGGCCTGAATCAGGCGCTGCGGATCGGGTCGGCGCGCTTCGGCGGTGAACTCGCCGCCATTGATATTGTCGCCGCGATAGGAGGGCAGCGTGACGCCGTTCTGGGTCTCGAAATCGTCGGAGCGCGGCTTGGCATATTGCCCGGCGATGCGCCCCACCTTCACCACCGGCACGCGGGCGGCAAAGGTCAACACCACCGCCATCTGCAACAGCACGCGGAAAGTGTCGCGGATATTGTCAGGATGGAATTCGGCGAAGCTTTCGGCGCAGTCGCCGCCCTGCAGCAGGAAGGCCTTGCCTTGCGCCACCTGGCCCAAGGACGCCATCAGATTGCGGGCCTCGCCCGCGAACACCAGCGGGGGATGGGATTTGAGCTGGGTCAAAACACGGTCCAGCGCCGCCTGGTCCGGATAATCCGGCACCTGACGGATGGGCTTGGATTGCCAGCTTTGCGGGGTCCAGGGCTGGGCCACGCGTGTCTCCCTCAAAATCGGTTCTCAGTATCAGGAGGGTCGATATAGGGGAAGGGCGCGGGCTTTGCCAGCCACGTCCGGATAAACCTGAATTTTAACCAGATTCAACAGCTTGCAGGCTGTTAAGACCGCTCAACCGGCACTTTGGAATAACTCTTGGTTCGCATCGTCACCAGCTCCTCCGCCGCGGTGGGATGGAGCGCAATGGTGCGGTCGAAATCCTTTTTGGTGGCGCCCATGCGCAGCGCCACGGCGGCGACCTGGATGATCTCGGCTGCATGATCGCCCAGGATATGGACGCCCAGGACTTTGTCCGTTTTGGCATCGACCACCATCTTCATGGTGGTGCGCACGGGGCGTCCGCCCAGCGTGTGCAGCAGAGGTCGAAAACTGGACTTATAGACATCGAGATGGTGGCCCCGCATCAGCGCCGTCTCTTCCGACATGCCCACCACCGACAATTCCGGCGTGGAGAAGACGGCGCTGGGCACATGCACATGATCGGGCTTGGTGGGGTTTTCCTTGAAGGCGGTTTCGACGAAACACATGGCCTCGTGGATCGCCACCGGCGTCAGTTGCAGCCGGTTGGTGACGTCGCCCACGGCGTAGATATGGGGCGCGCTGGTACGGGAATATTCATCCACCACCACTTCGCCCTTCATGCCCAGCGCGACGCCGGCCTTCTCGACATGCAGCGCGTCGGTGTTGGGCTGGCGGCCGATGGCGAGCAGGATCTGGTCACATTCGATCACGCCGCCCTTGTTGGTTTCGGCATGCAGGCAATCGCCCCGCTTCTCCACCTTGGTGAACTGGTAGCCCAGCATCACGTCCATGCCCTTCGCCGCCATGGACTCGCACAAGGCGTCGCGCATGTCATTGTCGAAGCCGCGCAAAGGCTTTTCGCCGCGATAGACCAGCGAGACATGCGCGCCCAGGCCGTGGAAGATGTGCGCGAACTCCACCGCGATATAGCCGCCGCCGGCGATCAGGATGCGCCTGGGCATGCGGTCGAGATGAAAGACCTCGTTGGAGGTGATGCAGAGATCGCCCCCCGGCACGATATGATCGGTGCCCATCTCGCGGGTGGGCCGGTTGCCGGTGGCTATCAGGATCTTCTCCGCCGTCAGCTTACGGCCCTCATTGAGCAGGCGGAGCGTGTGTGCATCCTCGAACACGGCGCGGTCGGAGAAGATGGTGACGCCGGCGGCCTTCACATTCTTGGTGTAGAGGCCTTCGAGGCGGGCGATCTCCTTGTCCTTGTTGGCGATGAAAGTGGGCCAGTCGAAGCTGGGTGCGCCGGGGATGGTCCAGCCATAATGCGGCGCGTCCAGAAAATTCTCGGAGAACTGGCTGGCATAGACCATTAGTTTCTTCGGGATACAGCCCCGGATCACGCAGGTGCCGCCCATGCGGTATTCTTCCGCCAGCGCCACGCGCGCGCCCGCCAGCGCCGCCATGCGCGCCGCGCGCACTCCGCCCGAACCGCCGCCGATGACGAAGAGGTCGAAATCGTAGTTGGTCATGATGCTCAAACCCTAACCCAAGCGTAGCTGTCATCCCCGGCGAGCGGCGCATCAAAGATGCGGCGCGAGGGAAGGGGATCCAGGTATTTCAACAAGCGCCTGGATCCCCTTCCCTCGGCGCTGGTCGCGCCTCGCCGGGGATGACAGTCAATGTTAGTTGCCACGCTCAATCACTTCGACTTCGCCGGGGGTGGCAATCAGCAGCGTGGTGGCGATGCCCACGAACAACCCATGCTCGACCACGCCGGGCACGGCGCGGATCGTGGTGGCGAGCTTGGTGGCATTCTGGATCGCATCGAGCTTGCAGTCATAGATCACATTGCCATTGTCGGTTTTGAAGATGGCGCCATCTTTCTGGCGCACCATGAGACCGGCGTGTTTGTAGCCCGCAACCGAAAGCGCGGCGGCGAGACGCTGCGCAATCGCCTTGTGGCCGAACTCCACCACCTCCACGGGCAGCGGGAATTTGCCCAGCCGGGGCACCAGCTTGGATTCGTCTGCGATCACAATCATCTTCTTGGACGACGAAGCCACAATCTTTTCGCGCAGCAGCATGCCGCCGCCACCTTTGATGAGATCGAGATTGCGGTCAGCCTCGTCGGCGCCGTCTACCGTGAGATCGAGTGGCGCCTGATCGTCGAGCGTAGACAGCGTGAGGCCCAGCTTGCGCGCCAGGGTGGCGGTGCGCTCTGACGTGGGAACACAGAGGAGCTTCTGCCCGCCCCTGACCCGCGGCGCCAGCAGCTCCACGAACAGTTCGGCGGTCGAGCCGGAGCCCAGCCCCAGCTTCATGCCGTCCACGACATAATCGAGCGCCTTGGCGGCGGCGGCGCGCTTCAATTGATTGATATCGGTCATGGGCCGGACCATAGAGGGCCGCCCGGACGGGGCCAAGAGAGGCCGCGCGAAATCTAACAGGCTTTATTCGACCGTCACGGACTTGGCGAGATTTCTCGGCTGATCCACGTCCGTGCCTTTGGCGATCGCGGCGTAATAGGCCAAGAGCTGCACCGGGATGGCGTAGAGGATCGGCGCCAGGAAAGGATCGGCGTCGGGCACCGTGATCGAGGCCCAGACCGGTCCCGCCTCGGCCACGCCCCGCGCGTCGGAAATCAACAGCACCTTGCCGCCCCGCGCCATCACTTCCTGCATGTTGGAGATGGTCTTTTCATAGAGCGCGTCATGGGGCGCGATCACGATGATCGGCACTTTCTCGTCAATCAAGGCGATGGGACCATGCTTCATCTCGCCTGCGGCATAGCCTTCGGCATGGATGTAGGAGATTTCCTTGAGCTTGAGCGCGCCTTCCAGCGCCAGCGGGAAGCTTTGGCCGCGGCCCATGTAAAGCACGTCGGTGGCCTTGGCGATGGCCTGGCCCAGCGCCGCGACCTTGTCTTCTTGCTTGAGGAATTCGGCGATATGGCGCGGCGCTTCCAAGAGCGCGGCGCAAAGCTTTTTCTCCTCGGCCTCGTTCAGGCGTCCACGCGCTTGGCCGGCTGCGATGGCGAAGGCGGCCAGCGCCGCCAGCTGGCAGGTGAAAGCCTTGGTCGAGGCGACACCGATCTCCGGCCCGGCATAAGTGGGCAGCACGATGTCAGCTTCGCGCGCGATGGAGCTTTCGGCCACATTCACCACCGCGATGGTGGTCTGGCCCTTGGCCTTGGCGTCGCGCAAGGCGGCCAGCGTGTCCGCCGTCTCGCCCGATTGCGACACAAAGAGCGCCGCGCCGTCTTTGGGATAGACCGGATCGCGATAGCGCAACTCCGACGCCACATCGGATTCCACCGCCAGCCCGGCCAACTTCTCGAACCAGTATTTGCCCACCATGCCGGCGTAATAGGCCGTGCCGCAAGCGGAGATGGTGAGCCGAGAAGCGCGTGACAGCGCCGCGCGCAAGCCGACGCCTCGCTGGCGCACCACAGGTCCCGCCGGATCGAGATAATGGGCCAATGTATGGCCCACCACTTCCGGCTGCTCGTGGATTTCCTTGGCCATGAAATGATCGTGACCGCCTTTGTCCACCAAGGCAGCGGAGGCGGTGGTGATCTTGATTTCGCGATTGGCGGGGCGGCCCTCGGCATCGAAGATCGAGACCTGCGCGCCCTCGATCACCGCCACATCGCCATCTTCCAGATAGGCGACACGATTGGTGAAAGGCGCCAGCGCGAAGGCGTCGGAGCCGAGATAGGCCTCTTTGTCCGCATAGCCCACCGCCATGGGGGCGCCCTTGCGCGCGCCGACCAACAGGCCTTCATGATCCTTGAAGATCATGGCGATGGAATAGGCGCCGGTCAGCCGCGCCACCGCCGCCTTGGCGGCTGCGTCGGGCGCCATGCCCTGGTCCATATTGTCGGTGACCAGATGCGCGGCGACTTCGCTGTCGGTCTGGGATTCGAATTTGTGGCCGCGCCCGATCAGCTCTTCCCTGAGCTCGCGGAAATTCTCGATGATGCCGTTATGGACGATGGCGACCCGGGCCGTGGCATGGGGATGGGCGTTGGATTCGGTGGGCGCGCCATGGGTCGCCCAGCGCGTATGGCCGATGCCGGTCCGGCCCGCCAGGGGCGATTGGTTGAGCACCGCCTCCAGCTTGGAGAGTTTGCCGGGGGAACGGCGGCGCTCGATCTTGCCGCCCACCAGGGTGGCGATGCCCGCCGAGTCATAGCCGCGATATTCCAGCCGCTTCAGCGCTTCCAGGATGACGGGCGCTGCATCCTTGGTTCCCGCGATGCCGACAATGCCACACATCAGCGTTTCTCTTTCTGTTTCTTGTCCCGGAAGGCTTTCGCCCAGCCGGGTTTCTCCGTCTGTTGTCCGCGCGCCACCGCCAGCGCATCGGCGGGCACGTCGCGCGTGATTACCGAGCCCGCCGCCGTGATCGCGCCCGCGCCCACTTTCACCGGCGCCACCAGCGCGGTGTCGGAGCCGACGAAGGCACCATCGCCGATTTCGGTCCGGGATTTGTCATAGCCATTGTAATTGCAAGTGATGGTGCCCGCGCCGATATTGACCTTTGCGCCCACCATGGCGTCGCCCAGATAGGCCAAGTGATTGGCCTTGGTGCCCGCACCGATCCGGCTGTTCTTCACTTCCACGAAATTGCCGATATGGGCGCCTTCCCCGATCACCGCGCCCGGTCTGAGCCGCGCGAACGGACCGATGACGGCATCGGCGGCGATCTCGGCGTCCTCGATGTGGCAATGGCTTTTGATCTGGGCGCCGGAGGCGATTTTCACCTTGGGCCCGAACACCACAAAGGGCTCGATGGCGACATCGGCGCCCAATTGTGTGTCGTACGAGAGAAACACGGTCTCCGGCGCGATCATGCCCACGCCGGCCGCCAGCGCCTTGGCGCGCAACCGGTTCTGCATGCGGCGCTCGGCTTCCGCCAATTCGGCGCGGCTATTGACGCCCAAGGCATCGTCTTCGGCGACAATCGCCACCGAACAGACCGCGCCATCGCGTCTGGCCAGCGCCGGCACATCGGTCAGATAGAATTCGCCTTGAGCGTTCTTGTTGTCGAGCTTCCCGACCCAGCCGAAGAATTTCCGCGCGTCCGCCGCCAGCACGCCGGCATTGCAGAGATCGGTCTTGCGTTCGGCTTCGCCCGCATCCTTGAACTCCACGATGCGGTCGAGCTTGCCGGCACCATTCAAAATCACCCGGCCATAGGCGCCCGGATCGGCGGCACGGAACGCGACAATGGCAAGCCCCTCGCCCCTGGCCGCGAACGATGCCGCGAAAGTGGCGTCCGTCATCAGCGGCATATCGCCATAAGCGATCATCAGCTCGCCGTCGAAATCCTTGAGCGCCGGCCACGCCGCCGCGGCGGCATGACCGGTGCCCAGTTGCTTGTCCTGGACCACGGTCTGGCAGCCACGGGCCTGTGCATAGGCTTCGACCTCGACCGCGCCAGGCGCTACCACCACCACGATGCGGCTCACCCCGGCCGCCTCCAACCCAGCGATCACATGCCCCAGCATGGCAAGCCCCGCCACCTTGTGCAGCACCTTGGGGGTCTGCGACTTCATGCGGGTGCCTTGTCCGGCGGCTAGTATGATGGCGGCTCGGTTCATGGTTTCCGGTAAGTCCCGGCCCTAAAAAGAGGAAGTGACGATTTGCGACATTATATTGCCCGGAATTTACACCTTATTACCGTACCATGACCCCTGATTTGATCTTCGACCTGGACGGGACCCTGGTGGACACCGCCCCTGACCTGCTGGAAGCCACCAATGAAGTGCTGCGGGCCCGGGGCCGCCCCGTCATAGAACCGGCCACCCTCCAACACATGGTGGGCTTCGGCGTCCGCTCCCTAATCTCCCAGGCCTTTTCGGTCACCGGCGACGAGGCCCGGGCCGAGGAGATGCCGGCGCTGGAAGAGATCTTCCTCAATCATTATCGAGCGCATCTCGCGGATTTCAGCCGTCCTTTTCCCGGGGTGGAGGAGACGCTGGCAAAGCTCAAACTCTCCGGCGCCAGGCTGGGCGTGCTCACCAACAAGCCGCATGAAATGGCGTTGCCGCTTTTGAAGATGCTGGGCTTGACGGATTATTTCAGCGCCATCTATGGCGCGGGTTTCAGGCCCTATGTGAAGCCCGATCCTCGCATCTTCCACGAAGTGGTGGCGGATCTGATGCCAGAAAACAAAGGCGGCCGCGCCGTGATGATCGGGGATTCGGTCACCGACCTTCAGACCGCGCGGGCGGCCAAGGTGCCCTGTGTGCTGATGACCTATGGCTACACGCCTGTGCCGGTTACCGCGCTGGGTGCGGACGCGGTGCTGGATCATTTCGTGCAGCTGCCCGAGACGATTACACGCCTGCTTTCCTGATGGCCTACCGCTTCGCTATATGAGGCCGGGGTGTCATAATTCCTTTTCTGTAGCAGGGCATGTAGGAGACGCCTCCTTTTCCACGATCCCCTATTATTCCTTTCCCCTCCTTCCGCCGGAGACGCGCGCCATGGCCAAGAACAAGAAATGGAACAAAGTGATCGCGCGCATCGAAGCGCTGGAAAAGGCGTTGGCAAGCCTGATGACCGTTGGCCGCCAGAACAAGAAAAAGAAGAAGAAAAAAACCAAAAAGAAAGCTCCGAAAGCGCGGGGACGGGCCAAAGCGAAAGCGCCTGCGCGCAAAAGCGCCAAAGCCGCTAAGCCGCGCCGGGCCCGCAAGCCGCGCCTGCCAGCGCCGGTTGTCATTCCGCAACCGCCGATGATGACGCTCTAGCAGCGCCGGCCGCTGCTGACGCATCCGCCGAAACGGCCTAGACTGGCCGCGAATCAATCGTCCGGGCTGGGACTTCATGACATTGGCACAAGGCCGCACGGCGCCGGGCCGCGCGTTTGTGGCCACGCTCCTCACAGGACTCGGCTTCTTCATTCTGGGTTATGGCGGAATTCTTCTCTCCGGCCATGGCCGCATGATCGCGCTGGTCTGGCCCGCCAGCGCCTTCGCCGTCTGCATGATCGTGCGACTGTCGCGGTCGCTGACCATGGATTTCGCCCTGTTCGGAGCCGCGATCATCGCCGAAGCCGGCGTCAATCTGGCGGCGGGGGCGCCGCTTCCTATCCTGTTCGGCTTCGGCGTCGTTAGCTTGTTGGAAATTTTAGGCGCGGTGATCGCGGCCAGGAAATTCGGACCCCGCCGCTTCCGCGATCTCAAGGGCGCGATCACATTCCTGGCCGTCGCCATTCTGTTGCCGGCGCTGACGGGCGGCGTCATGGCGGGCGGCATCATGTTCGTCGCGGGCAATCCCAACTGGCTGGCCGACGGCCGCCATTGGTTCGCCGCCAATGTGCTGGGCTTCAGCATCATCCTGCCGATCGGCTTGGCCGCCACCTGGCGGCAGCTCTCCAAGCTTCGTCTCAAGCAGCGCTGGCTGGAAGCCGCGGCGGTGCTTTTGGCGGTGACATTCATCAGCCTTTACGCCATTCGCTGGTCGTCCCATCCCATGCCCTTCGTCATCCTGCCGGCCGCGCTGGCCGCCGCCGTGCGCTTCCGCATGTTGGGCGCTGGTCTGGCGCTCATGATCATCGTGACCGTGATGTTGACCACGGATGTCAGCTTGAACCTGCCCTATCGCGAATTCGCCATGCGGGTGGAGATCATGCAGACCTTCCTCGCCATCGCTAGCCTGATCGTGGCGCGCACCGCCATGCTGCTTAATGAGCGCGATCTGCATGTCGCCATCATTGAAGGCAAGCGCCGCAAGGCGTTGCGCGCTTCGCGTTTCAAGAGCCAGCTTCTGGCCCATGTCGGCGAAGAGGTGCGCGGGCCGCTCTCCGCCATCATCGGCATTTCCAACATGCTGGAATCCGGCGCCATGCCACCCAGCCGTGCCCAGGAATTCGCCCATGTCGTGGCGCATAACGGCGAATTGCTGCAGCGTCTGTATGGCGACCTGCTGGACCTGGCGCAGGCGGAAGCGGGCGGCCTCGCCATTGCACCGGTGAAGGTGACAGTAAGCGACGCGCTGCGTAGCTGTGTCGGCGCGATCCGGCTGGATGCGGCGCTGGGCGGCAAGCCGCTGCTGCTGGGCGAGATAGAAGACGGGCTTTGCGTCCAGGCCGATCCCAAGCGGCTGGCGCAGATCATCAACAATCTGATCGCCAATTCCTACAAATATGGCGACAATCATTCGCCCATCCGCGTGCGCGCCTCGCGGCTGGGCGAGCGCTTCGGGCGGATCGAGATCTTAAATGCCGGACCCGGCATTCCCTTGCGCGAACGCGAAGCCCTGTTCCAGCCTTTCAGCCAGGAGACCAGCGGCCGGCTGGTGCCAGGCGCGGGGCTCGGCCTTTCCATCGCTAAGCTTCTTGCCGAACGCCAGGGCGGACGGATCGATTTCGAAAGCATTCCCGGCCGCCAGACCCGTTTCTGGATCGATCTGCCGTTGGCTGCCTAAGGCAGCCAACGGTTTTTCATGGCCTGCCACTTCGCTATTTGAGACCCGCGGCGGCTTGAAAATCAGCGAAAGCGCCCTGGACACAAGTTCGCCGCGACTATCTCCGACTGCGCGCCTCGCGCAATGAATTCGTACGCGGCATTTGGCGGTCGTTTTCCTTGGGCGCTGCGAGCGCACCCAGCACGGCTAACACGGTCTTGAGGGTGGGGTTGCCGTTTTTGCTAAGCGATCGATAAAGCTGTTCGCGCGCGCAGCCGGCTTCTTGCGCCACATGCGACATGCCCACTTCGCGCGCAGCCACGCCCAATGCGTGTGCTATTTGCGCGGCGTCCGAACTTTCAAAAGCGGATGCCAAATCCGCGGCCAACTTCGCACCCGCTTTCGAGCGGCCATAAACAGTCAAATTCATACTACGCAACGCCCCAAGCCACTCGATGCCGGAGAATGTCCTGATTCATTCAAATAAAGCAACGATTGAGAGATTTTATTCCGAAGAGAGCAATAAAATTGCGCCGACAACATGATGGGAAAGGCGGGGTATCCCTTGAGGCGTAATGGCGGATTTCGCCCCGCGCTCGCGAAATTTTCCCCTTAGATCGGCTTCTGGATCGATATGCCGTGAACGGCGTAAACACGGTTCGGTGCGATCGGACCGCCGCGACGTGGCATGATGGCGTGGAATTAGAAGACTGAGCCGCGCCCTCGCGGCGCGCTACGCTGGCGCTAGCACCGCTTCGGGCACCATTTCAATCGGTGCTGAGCACCGATTGAAATGGTGGGCGCGATAGGGATTGAACCTATGACCCCACCCGTGTGAAGGGTGTGCTCTCCCGCTGAGCTACGCGCCCCCGTCCCAAAAGGGGAGCATCGCCTTAAGGAGCGGCCGCTTTCCTGTCAAGACGGCCCCGCCCGCCCCCTTGGCAAGGAGATTGCAGCGCGCCTCCCGAAGCTCCGAGTTGGCACGGCGATGGGCATTCTGCGACTTCATCGTGAACCGGGAAAAGGGTTCGATATCAGCATTTGGGCGGCCTTTCTTGGCCTGCTCCTGTTCTGGACCGCGGTCGGAATTGTGATTTCCCGACTGATCTGAAGTCTGACATTTGCCGAAAATTGAACATGGGCAACCGTAATAGCCGCCCTACTCCTGTATCAGCGTACCCCGACTGTTCGGGCGATCTGGCTATCGCCCTCAATCCCCCGTGCGGCACAGCCGCTGACGGGGGAGTTCGCTAGCGACAGCGTAGCGAACGTGCGCTACCGGGCTTGCCCGCGCGCAGGCGTGAGCCGGAGCGCCAAGCAAAGCTGGCGCACAGATGGGGGCCAAGAAAGCTAAGCCGAGACGACTTTGTTGAAGGCGGAGAAGAAGCCTTCCATGTCGGTCTTGGAGCCGATCGAGATGCGCGACACAGTCGGCCAGATCGGCCAGCGCCCGCCGGCGATTTCCACATCTTGCGCCCTAAACGCCGCCTGCATTTCCTTGGCGGTCCGGGTTTTCCAGTCGATCATTACGAAATTGGTCTGGCTGGGACCGATCAGTTTCAGGCCGCGCTTGGTGAGAAAGTCGATGGTCATGGCGCGGGTGTCCATCAATTCCTTGCGGCGCTTGGCGATCTCGTCATGCGCGGTGAGGCTGGTGGTGGCGCACACCAAGGACGGCATCGGCAACTGACCCGACAAAGTGCCGCCGTCATGCATCTGCATCTTCTTGACGAGATCGGGCCGCGCCATGAAATAGCCCATCCGCGCGCCCGCCATGCCGAAGATCTTCGAGAAAGTCCTGAGAATAATGACGTCCTTGCCCTGGGCGGCCAGATGCGAAGCCGTGTTGTTGGGATAGGCGTCGCTCCAATGAATATAGGCTTCGTCGATCAGCACGATCGCGCCGGCCGGTTTATTCTCCACCAACCATTCGATATCCGCCATCGGCGTCATTGTGCCGGTGGGATTGTTGGGATTGACGATGTAATAGACGCCGGCATTGGGATTGGCCGCCAGCATGGCACGCACATCGTGGCTGTAATCGGCTTTGAGCGGCACGGCCTTGAGCGGCACGTTCAGGAAGGCGGCGGCGCGTCCCGGCGTTTCGTAGGTGGGATCGGCCGTGACCAGCCCCCTGGCCGGCGAGCAGAAGGCCACGACCGTGCGCGTCAAGGGCTCGCCCGAGCCCGGCCAAGGCGAAATATGGTCTTCCGGCACATTCTCGATCTGCGACACGGTACGGATGAAATCGCCACGCTCGTCATGCGGCGCATAGCGATTGCTTTGCGACAGGATCTTGGCGCCCGCGGCAACGCCGACCGCGAAAGGGCCGGTCCAGCATTCATTCTGGCCGATGCGGAACTTTGCGTGGGCATGCTCCATCTTAACGCTGTCGTCCTGCGCCCAAGCGCTTTCCGGACTGAACCCGGCAAGCGCCGAGGCGCCGCCGAACAGAACGGCGCTGCGCAGCATCTGGCGACGCGAATAGCCGCGGTTCAACAGATCGTCTTTGCCTTCGGCGGTGATGATTTTGGTCATGGCAGTTCTCCTCAAAGGGCTGCGACCAGCTTTGTGACGATAGGATGACGGGAGGGCGGCCGCAGCACCTCCGATTCCAGGCGCAATCGAGGTGTGGAGGTTACTGCGCGCCCGATAGCTCTTCAAGGACTGGCGACCTCTTTGACCCCCATCTGTCTCTTTCGCGCAAGCGCTCAGGGACATCTTCCCCCGCCAACGGCTTCGCCGCGCGGGGGAAGAAAGTCATGGCCAAGACGCCCTAGCTTGGACCGTCCAGCCCTTTAGGCCGACACAACTTTGTTAAAGGCGGAGAAGAAGCCTTCCATATCGGCCCTGGAACCGATGGTGATGCGGGTCACCGTCGGCCAGGCCGGGAAGGTGCGCGCCAGTTCCACATTCTGCGCCGCGAAGGCGGCCTGCATCTCATGCGCCGTCTTGGTCTTCCAATCCACCATCAGCATATTGGCCTCGGTGGGCAGGATCATGCGCAAATTGTGCATCTTGAAGAAGTCCTGGGTCATGCCGCGCACTTCCACCAACTCCTTCCGGCGCTGCTCGATCAGATCGTGCGCCGTGAGGCTGGCCGCCGCGCTGGCGATCGAGGGGATCGGCAGATCGTGCGAGAGCGCGCCGCCATCATGCATCAAGAGCTTCTTCAACAGATCGGGACGGCCCATGCAGAAGCCCACCCGCATGCCGGCCATGCCGAAGATCTTGGAGAAGGTGCGCATAATCAGCACATCCTTGCCCTGCGCCACCAGATGGGTGGAGGTGTTGTTCGGATAGCCCGAGGTGAAATGGATATAGGCCTCGTCCACCACCACGATGGCGCCCGCCGGCTTGTTCGCCACCAGCCATTCCACATCGGCCACCGGCGTCATGGTGCCGGAGGGATTGTTGGGCGTGCAGATATAATAAAGGCCCGCCTTGGGATTGGCGGCCAACATCGCCTTCACGTCATGGCTATAGTCCTTGGTCAGCGCCACCCGCTTGATCGGCGCGCCGATATAATTGGCGGCGGTGCCCGCGGTCTCATAGGTGGGATCAGCCGTGACCAGGCCTTTGGTCGGCGAGCAGAAGGCCACCACCGAACGGGCCAAGGCTTCGTTCGAGCCCGGCCAGACCAGGATATGATCTTCCGGCACCTTCTCCATGGCCGCGATGGTCTTGATCAATTTCACGCGCACATCGGTGGGATCGTAGCGATTGCATTGGGCGATAATGTCGGCCGCAGCCTTGGCACCTGGCGCCATGGGACCGGTCCAACATTCGTTGAGCGCGATGCGGATGCGCCCGGATGCCACGGCGGGAGCTGCGAGCGCCATTTCGGGGTGCATCGCCAGCGCGGCCGCGCCGCCGCCCACCAGCATCGCGGCGCGCAGCATATGTCGGCGCGAAAAGCCGCGGCTCAACAGATCGTCCTTACCTTGTTCCGTCAGTGCTCTGATCACGCCAATCTCCCCTTTTCCTGTCCGGCGAATGGCGCCGGCCGCGGCCCAAACTCTAACCCAAGAGACGGGCGCGAACATCCGTTGCCACATCAAATATCGCGGGTTTCGGCAGGATTGTTGCGAGGAACCTTCCCGAAGGCCAGATTCGGCCCAGCTTTCCGCTGGTCCGCCATGCCTTCGTGCTCAGGGACCGGCTAACAATTTCGCGCCCAGGCCCATCAGAATCACACCGATGACGGCATCGAGCGTGGCCCTGGCTTTGGCGAAGCGGCGTCGCACGGGCTCAGCCGAAAGCAGGAACGCCACCCCGCAATACCAGAGCGCCGACAACAGCGTGGCGATCGCTACCACGGCAGCGGAGAACCAAAAGGGTGCATGGAGCGGCAGCATTACCGCCAGCACGCTGCCATAGAAGGCGGCCGATTTGGGGTTGGTGAGACTGACGAAATAAGCTTTGCGGAAGATCGCGCTTTCGCTTTCCACGCCGGGGCCGACATCGGGCGCTGGCGGCTTCTTGGCTTGCCACAGCATTTTGGCGCCCAGGAAGATCAGATAAAGAGCGCCCGCGATGCGGATGGCGGTGTAGAGCCAGGCAGCATGCACGATCACCAATCCAAGTCCCGCCAGCGTGAGCATGGTCCAGGTGCCCGAGGCAGCAGCCAGGCCCAGGCCGCCGATCACACCGGCGCGGCGCGACATGTTGATGGCGGTGGAGGTGACGATAGCGAAGTTCGGACCGGGACTGATCATGCTCAGCGCCAGAACGCCGGTCAGCACCAAAAGACTGTCCAGATAATTCATGCCAGATGATTTATGCCCGCTTCGAGCCCACACATGACATGCGAGGAGCCGTCACACAATTGCGCGGGAGAAATAGCGGACCGTCTTGCCCGCGCCGGGCAGGATTGCGAGCCCCACCTGCTCGAAACCCAAACCGGCATGAAAGGCATCGGATTCCGGATTGGGCGGGTTCCAATTGACTTCGCAGACCACCCGCACATGGGCATGGGCAGCTGCTTCGCGGAACAGCGCCCGGTAAAGCGCGCCCGCCAGGCCCCTGCCCCGCATCTCGGGCGCCACCACCACACGGTCGATATAAACGAAGCGATCGAAGCGCTCGCGGAACCATTGGAAATTGGGATTGTCGTATTGGGCGTCCTGATCGAAAGCGAGCAGCAAGGCGTCGGCCTCGCCGATGCGGCAGGCCATGAAGGCCTGATCCACCAGACGGGCGGCCTTTTCAGGGCTTAGGAAGGAGAGCTCCCGCTCGAAGCAATTGTTCAGCGCCAGAAGGTCGGCGGGCAGCCCCAGGCTGCGCTCCAATGCGATGATGCAGGGATCTTTAATCCGGCGCCTCCTTCAGGCGGCAGTAGCGGCGCTTTCGTAGAGCTTGACGAAATCGCCCATGGTCACGGGAAATTCGAATTCGTCACCGGTGGAGAAGGGGTCAATCCCCAGCTTGTCCTCCAACCGCGCCACGATCACCGCCATGCACAATGAATCCAGCCCCGTCTCCAGCAGCGGCAGCTCATCGTCGAGCGGGATCAGCGGCTTCTGCTGCTCCTGCGCCACCGACTGGCAAACTGAAAGGATGGTCGTCCGAATGTTCATGAAAGTCCCCTGTTATATCACGCCCCGGATCCGACCGGGGGATAGTTCAACGCCGTCATGCCGGATGCGACGACGGTATTTTTCTGAGGCCAGCCAATCTCTTGCGCAGCCTTATCGAGCTGGGCGCGGAAATGCGCCGCCAGGATGCTCACCTGCGGTTCGCGCACCATGGCCAGATGGGTTCCCTCAAGATAAAGGGTCTCGATCCGGGGCGCGATCTTGCTCCAGGCCACATCCACTTGCAGCAGATGGAACAAGGGCTGGGTCTTGGCGGCGTAGATCAAAACGCGGCCTTCATAGGGCTGCGGAATATAATCCTCCAGCGCGGCGAAAAGTCCGCGCGCGAAGGCCGCCTGCTCGGCCGGCAGGATCGTGGTGTCCATGAAGGCGTCCACGGTCGCGCCGCGCTGGGCCTTCTTCCCCGTCAGCGCTTGAAGATTGAGCTTTAGTTCCCGCTTGATGCGCTTATAGACGCCGGAGAAGCCCCAGCCGGAGGCGATATTGTCTGAAATCCAGCGCGGCAGATTTCCCGCCAGCTTCCAGTAATAGAGCGGATTCCAAGGGGTTATCTCAGCACCGGTGTTGTAGAGAATGCCATCCAGCACCACCAGGAACTCGACCACGCGGCCTTGGCTTTTAAGAATCTGCGCCATTTCCAACGCGACAATGGCGCCGGCGGACCAGCCGCCCAGCATCACCGGCCCGTGCGGCTGAAAAGCGACAAGCGCGTCAACATAATAGCGCGCAAGGCCTTCGATCGAGGCCGAGAATTCGCCGCTCATTTTGTCTTTCGGCGCTTGGATGCCATAGACACGCCGGTCGGTACCGATCTTCTCCGCCAGCAGACGGAAGGACGTGACCTCGCCGGCGATGGAATGAACACAATAGAGCGGCGTCGCTTCGCCCCGACCACCTAAAGGTACGATGGTCTTGGCGTTCTTGGCGACAAGCCGCCACAATGGCGATTGCGATCCTATTGTCATTCCCCTGCTGCCCTCGCGCGCCAATCCTGCCGCGCCGCACGGCCCCAATCTGCAAGCTCCGGTCCATTGATAGCAGGCAATTGAGATGGAGACATAAACCTGTGCAGAATTTTTGCGCGGGACGATGAATGCGATTTCAGCCTCCTTTGCCCAAAATTCAAAGTTAACGTGCGCGCCACGCGAGCGCACTCGCGGTACGAAAAGGCACAACTGTCACGGGAAGTTTGATTTACCGTCGTCTGGAAATGATCTAAAACGGCACAGTTGGGTGGGTCGAATTTTCCAAAAAAAGCGCCACAAATACTGGCCTTGTTCTTGCTCATCCCCCCAGCAGATGGATGTCGTTGGGACATCCCGTCATTAGGGTGGGTCGGCTGCAATGAAAACACTGGAACAAGAAAACACCGCGCAGATTTCGGCGCGGATTGCCGGATTGGATGCGCGTCATATCGGGACAGAGGCTCCCAAGCCCGATCGCCGCAAGGGCGATTTCGCTTTCGAGGCGGTGGTGGACGATATCTGCGCGCTCCCCTGGGAAGCGATCAGCGAGACAGAAGTGCTGCGCGTCGCCATGGCCTATTATTATTTCTCGGTCCAATTCCGCGAGAGCCTGGAAGGCGCGCTACGCGTCTATCCCAGCGACGACAAGCTTCAGGACCTGTCGCGGGGCGAATGCAACACCGACAATCTCTCGCCCTATCCCGGCGTGGCCGAAGCGGGCGAGCGGATGAATCACGACGATTTCATGCAACGTCTTTTGGCGCTGCAGCCGATGACCGACGTGGCGGGCATCGAACGCGCCGGCGCGATCTATCTGTCGATCTCGCGCTCCATGGACGATTTCACCAAGGCCAAGAGTATCGCCAGCTATGAAGATGGCGGCCTGCAGCTTGTGTTCGGCGCCATGCTGCGCGCGCCGTCCTGGAACGGCCCGGGCCAGAAGGCGTTCCGCCACTTCCTGGAGAAGCATATCGAATTCGACAGCGACGAGGATGCCGGCCATGGCGCGCTGAGCCGTCACGTGCCGGTGGACGACTCGATCCTGCCCTTGTGGCTGGCCTTCGAGGACATCCTGCGTTGCGCGGTTCCCGCCTTCGCCAAGGCGGAGATGCCGGCCGCGGAATGACCGCGGCTGCCAGGCACAATCGTCCCAACACCTGGCTCTGGATTTTAGCCAGCTTTGCCGTCGCGATTTTCGTCGCGGCGGCGACGCTGTTTGCGGACGGCATCCACCCGGATGGCGTCAGTTCGGCGCTGCGCAATTCGGCGCGGTTCTCGTTCCTGCTGTTCTGGGGCGCCTATGCCGGCGGGCTGTTGAAAAAAATCCCCCTGACGTTGACCCAAGAGCTTTCACGGCGGCGGCGCGAATTCGGCCTTTCCTTCGCCGCCGCCCATTCCGTGCACCTCGCCTTGATCTTGGTCCTCTTCTACATCTCCTCCAGGCCGCCCGTGTCGCTCAAGACCATTATCGTGGACGGCATCGGCTTCGGCTGGATGTATCTGCTGGTGATCTTTTCCTTCGACTTCGCACGCAAGCGGCTGAGCCCGCCCGCCTGGCGGCTGCTATTCAATGTCGGACTGGAATATATCGCTTTCGTTTTCGCCACCGACTTCATCCTCAACCATCTGCGCGACGGCAAGGACTTCACGCTCTTCTATTGGCCGTTCATCGTGATGCTGGCGGGCACCGCATTCCTGCGCTGGGCCAGCGGGGGCTGGTGGCTCCTCACGCGCGCCTTGGGCGCACACCGCTCTCCTGGCGCGGCATGACCTGAGCGGCGGGCACGCCGGGCCGGCCGGACGCCATTGCATCCGCCTCCGCCACCGCCAGCGCCTTCTCGGTCTCCGGCAGCTTGGGCACATCGAAACGCGGCGCATGGCCGAAACCGAACGCCGAAGTGAGATCGCCGGTCGCCTCGCGCCGCCATTTGCTCAAATTGGGCACTTCAACGCCAAAGCGTGTTTCCAGCAGCCGCAAAGTCGAGGTGTGATCGAAGGTTTGGCTGGCGACATAGCCGCCACGGCTGAAAGGCGAGATCACCAGACAAGGCACGCGGAAGCCCAGCCCGACGGGCAGGCCGCCCACGAATTCTCCCTCCGTGCCCGGCGGCGGCACCGGCGGCGCGACATGATCGAACAGCCCGTCATTCTCGTCGTAATTGACGATCAGCGCCGTCTTGGCCCAGAGCGTGGGATTGGCCCACAACGCTCTCAGAATCTGATGCGTGTGATGCTCGCCGGCGGCGGGCAGATAATCGGGATGTTCCGACAAATAAGACGCCGGCACGATCCAGCTTACTTGCGGGATATTGCCGTGGCGGATGTCCCACAGCAATTCGTAGAGCGGCCGGTCGCGCAGCGCATTCTCGTAAAGCGCCGAATTGGCGGGCGCCTTCTGATACTGGGTGAAGTATTTCAGGATGTTGCAATCGTAATCGTCTTCCTCGTGATAGACGCGCCAGGAAATGCCGGCGCGCTCCAATCGCTCCGGATAAGTTTCCCAAGAATAATGGCGGCCATTATTGTCCAGCGCGGGGCCGCCCGCCTTGCCATCGGCATCGATGCTGGCCGTCATCAGATAGTAGCGATTGGGATTGGTGGGCCCGAACATCGAGCAATGATAGCCGTCGCAAATGGTGAAGGCGTCCGCCAGCGCATAATAGAAGGGAATATCCTCGCGGGTGTGATAGCCCATGGTGAGCGGACCGCTTTCGCCGTCGATGCGCCGGTGGGTGGGAACCCAATTATCCATCCGGCCATTGTTCCAGGCGGCATGCTGGCCTTCCCAGCTGTGATCCAGGTCGTAGAGCCGCTGGGCATTGGTCTTTTTGGTGTCCAGGCGGAAGGGAAGAATATGGCCTTGCGGGTTCAGCGCATCCGCCTGGCGAAAAACCGAACCGGCGGCGGCGTCGTCGAAACCGCGCACACCGTTGAGGCTGCCGTAATAGTGATCGAACGACCGGTTCTCCTTCATCAGGACGATGAAGTGATCGATATCGCTGAGCTTGGCCGGCGTCGCCCGCTTGGCAATGGCTTCGGCCGGCGTGCCCACGGCCGACAGCGCCGACGCCGCGGCCGCTGCCTGCAGGAAATCCCGGCGCTTGATGTCCGTCATATAACCCCCCAAATCACGGCCAGTCGGCGGAGCCTAGGGGCGGCAGGGCGGGCTGTACAATGACGTTTTTATTTTCCGTGCGGGCCGGAAAAGGCGCAATCGCGGTTTGTCCTTGGTCCTCAAGCAATTGCGGCAAATTCGGGACAGGAACGAAACCCGCACCTCTCCCGTTTTTCTGATCAGAGGGGCGAAACGCAAATTTGGCCGCGTCCGTCCATTCTCTGGCGCGGCGCGATGGAGAGGTTCCATGTTGAGATCTTCGCTTCTTGTGGCGGCGACCGCCCTTTCTTTGAGCGCCGCCCTGCCCGCAGCCGCGGCCGTGCATCAACTGGGCGCGGTCAACGTTTCCGCCGATCATTACACGCAAGTGAGTTGGACCCGATTCGACGGGCCGGTGCAGAAATTGAGCTTCCTCCCCGACACCGACGCGGTGGATTGCGACCACATCACCGTCAATTACATGGACGGCACTTCGCATGACGTGTTCTCCGGCGTCCTTCTGAAGGATCAGCAAGAAACCATCAGCTTCCCTGAAAGCGACAGCCGGCTCAGGAGCGTGGATTTTGCTTGCAAGGCCCGTAGCGTCGATGGCGCGCGCATCTCGCTGTCCGCGATTTCGGACGGCGAAAAAGAGAGCCGCTATGACGGCTATTGGGGCGACCGCCATGACGTCGGCATCGACCGGCCGGCGCATGTGCGCACCTATGAGAGCGCCGATCTCAGCGCTCGTTAAGCCGGCGCCAAAATGAAACGCCCCCGGGCGCGGACCCCGCGTCCGGGGTTCTTGTTGGCCAAACCGTTCCAAAGACCGAATCCCGCGGCCCTGTAACCATCTGCCCGGTTGGCCGAAGTAACCGGGCAATTGCAGAAACGCGCGACCGCGCTTTCCTTTTCGGGGCCATCATGAAAACGACAACCGCCATTCTTTGGCTTTTGAGCGCCTATATCGGCTTTGTGTTCGTCCAATCGCTATTCTTCAAATTCACCGACGCCTATGAAAGCATCTATATCTTTTCCACCTTGCGCGCCTGGTCCGGCATAACGCTCTTCGAACCGTTCGGCCGTTTCGCTATCGGCAGCCTGGAATTGATCGCATCGATCCTGCTGTTCGTGCCGCGGCTTCGTATCTTTGGCGCGGCGCTGGGGATCGGCATCATGACGGGCGCCATCTTCTTCCATCTTTTCACCCCGCTTGGCGTGGCGATCCTGGGCGATCACGGCGAATTGTTCACCCTGGCCTGCGGCGTTTGGATCTCGGGCTGGGTCATTCTTGCCCTGTCGGCCGATGAGATCCGCGATTGGATCGCATTTGCTCGCAGCGGCTTCAGACCGCTTGCAGCCGCCTGATCACCATTTGTGGAAGGCGAAGAAGGCGGCGAAGCAGATCAGTGCGAAGGCGACCAGGTGATTCCACCGGATCGCCTCGCCCAAATAGGCGACCGAGAAGATCGCAAACACCACAAGGGTGATCACTTCCTGCATGGTCTTGAGCTGGGCGGCGGAATAGACCTGATGGCCGAGCTTGTTGGCCGGCACCGCCAGGCAATATTCGAAAAAGGCGATGCCCCAGCTCACCGGAATGAGAACCCAGAGCGCGGTGTTGGGAAAGCGAAGCTGCCCATACCAGGCGAAAGTCATAAAGACATTTGAGCAAACAAGAAGAATAATGGGGGCGATATAGGCAATGTTCATAAAGCAGGCTCCGGGTTGGCCGGGAAGGCTAACACGCGAAGCACTTTTTCGTTCAATTCAGCTGCGTATCTGCTCCCAGATTTCACTTAAGATCGGCACGATGGAGCCGAGCAACAACGCCGCCATGGCGAGGTTGAACAAAGTGAGCGCGATGGGCGCGCGCAGGAAGCGGCCGATGGCAGCGCCAAACACGGTCCAAGTCAAAGTGGAAAGAAAGGTCACCGCCACACTCATCAGGGCGATGATCGCCACCTGCAGATAAAGATGACCGCCCGTGCCCGCGGTATAGGCCGAGATCGCGCCCACCGCGATCAGCCAGGCTTTGGGATTGACCCATTGAAAAGCCGCGGCTTGCAGGAAATTGAGCGGCTTGCCGTCGCTATTGCTTGCCTTGACCGGCGAACTACTGGCGATCTGCAGCGCCAGCCATAAGAGATAAAGGCAGCTCACGATCTTCATGCCCAGCTGAAGCCCGCTTGACGCCAGCAGCACCGTCGCCAATCCCAGCCCGATCACCAGCAGCATGACGGGAAAGCCCAAAGTCACGCCCAATAGATGCGGCCAGGTGCGGGACACGCCGTAATTGGCGCCCGAGGAGGCCAGCATCACATTGTTCGGCCCGGGCGTGAATCCCATCACCAGCGAGAACAGAAGCGCGGCAGTGAATGTGTCCCACGACATGGGCGAAGGAGATACGGCGCACGCGATTTGGGCAAGGCGGCGGGCCATGAGCGCCGCTCAGCCCTGCCCTGCGCTTTCCATGGATGCGGGAAGATCGAGCATGTCCGCATAGGCGAAAAGCGCCGGCGTACCGCCGCTGTGTAGAAAGACGATCTGCTCGTCGGCCCGCCAACGCCCCGCTCTCACGAGATCGATCAAACCCGCCATCGCCTTGGCGCTATAGACCGGATCGAGCACAAGCCCTTCCAGGGACGCCGCCAGCCGCATGGCTTCCAAGGTCGCTATGTCCAGCACGCCATAGCGGCTGCCGGAAGAACGCGGCGCGATTTCGATCCTGTCGTCGGCGTATGGGAGTTCGGCAAGAGCCGCCGCGTCTTTAAGGCAGGCGGCGACGCGACGGCGGACAGGCTCCGGTTCGCCATCGACATCGATGCCGATGATGCGCGTGTTTGGTAGCGCCAGCGTGGCCCCCAACACCAACCCCGCCTGGGTGCCGCCGCTGCCGGAAGCATGCAGGATGGCGGCGGGTTCCATCGCCCGCGCCCGGCTCTGCACGGCGATCTCAGCGATGGCCGACATATACCCAACCGCGCCGAGCGCATTGGAGACGCCATAGGGCACGGCAAAGACACGCCGTCCCCGCGCGCGCAATTTATCCGCCAGATTCTCGATCGCGGCGTTGCGATCGCCGGTCCAGGGCGTCTCGTGCAGATGCGCGCCGAACAGCTGGTTGAGCAGGGCATTGCCGGATCGCCCATAAGCCGGCGAAGGATCGGCCACGCGGCCGCGATAGACCACCAGATGACATTGCAATCCCAGCTTCGCCGCCACGGCTGCGACCTGGCGCTGGCTGTTGGATTGCACCACGCCGCCTGACACCAGCGTGTCCGCGCCGCCGGCTTCATGCAGCACATAGTCGAGCTTGCGCAACTTGTTGCCACCAAAGCCCAGGCCGGTCATGTCGTCCCGCTTCACCCATATGGCGGGCCCGCCCAGATGCGCGGAGAGACGCGGCAGCGGTTCCAAGGGCGTGGGAAGCTGAGCCAGCCCAAGCCGCGGAAACCGTGCCAGCAACGCGTTCAGCTGTGACATCAGGCTTTGGGCAAAGTCCGGAGCAGCGCCTCGATATCGCCCATGTCGTTATAGACCGACGGCGAGACCCGCATGCGATTGTCGCCCAAAGTCACTTTGATATTCGCGGCCTCCAGCACCGGACCCAGTTTCTTGGCCGCGTCCTGATAGGCGAAAGTGATGGTGGGACCATTATTCTCCGGCGCGGTCATGGGTTGAAAACCGCGCTTGGGCAATTCCTCGCGCAGCCGCGCGATCAGAGGCTTTCTATGCGCCATGATGTTGGCCACGCCGATGCCGCCAACGATGTCGATGGATTTCACTAGCATGGCGAGACTGATCCAGGCGGGGGTGCTGACTTCGAAGCGGCCGGCAACCGTATCCTTCATGGTCCAGTCGCCCAAGGCCGGTCCCGGTGGATCGAAAGGCCAGGAATGGCTGTGATTGCTGGCCAGCGAGCGCCAGCCGATCGCTGTCTGTTTCAATTCCTTCAAGCGGTCGGGACGCACATAAAGGAAGGCCGCCCCGAATTCGCCCATCAGCCATTTGTAGGCGCCGGCGCAAGCGAAATCGACGCCGCTATCCTTAAGATCCAGCGGCACCGCGCCCGTCGATTGAATAATATCCGCATAAACATAGGCGCCTTTACGATGCGCAATCTCGCACAGAGCTTTCAAATCATATTGATGGCCGGTGTCGCTGGCGATGTGGGAGACGGCGACCAATTTGATGTTGGGTGTGATGGCGCGCTCCACATCTTCCAACGGAATGCGATTGTCCTTCTGGCGTAGACAGGTCACCGGCACGCCGCGCTTGGCCCATTCGCCATACATCGCCAGCGAAGCGTCATAATGATAGACATCGGTGACCACGCCGGCTTTTTCGGAAAGCCCCAGCGCGTTCACCACATGGTTCTCGCCCTCCATGGTGGCGGGCACCACAGCGATATCGTCGGGACTGGCGTTCACCAGGCTTGCGAATTTCGCCACCGCATCGTTGCGCTGATTGTCCCTGGGCCAGGCGCGGCGCACATCCTTGTCGGCGCGCGCCATAAGAAAATCATTGCCCGCCTGGCGCACGGCGCGATGCATGGGATGGGCGTAGGCAGCGTTCAGGAAGACGCCATGAAAATCGAAGCTCGCCTTGTCCGGCAAGGTGGCGGGCGGTGCCGTGGCGGCAGCTGCCGCTGTCAGGGGTAGCGCGGTGGCGGCGCCCAGAAGCGTGCGGCGATTCAGATCCATGGGCTTCCCCTCACCAATCGACAGCGATCACTTTATCAGATTTGTAGGCCCGGCTCAGCGCCAGATCGGCCACGGAGATATCCTGGGCGGCATGGCCCAGCGACTTATAAATGGTGATCTGGTCCGCCGTCGTACGGCCTGGGACGCGGCCCAGCAGCACTTCGCCGATCTCGCCCTTCAGGTGATCCGGACCGATCTTGCCTTCCTCGACCGCGTGGCAGAATTCGCCCGCTTGGGACAGCGCATGTTCGCGCTGGTCGGTGATGAAATGGCCGCGCGCCACCACCTCGTCATCGGCCTCGCGTGACGCCCTGAGGCTGGAGCCCACCAGATTGATGTGTTGGCCGGGTACAAGCGAGGCGCCCAGCAGCACCGGCGTGGACGAGGCCGTCAACGTGCAGACGATATCGGCTTCGGCCACCGCTTGGGCGACGCTATCGGCAACACTTATATCCTGGTCGGCGACGCCGCCGCGCATTTTTGCCAGCGCCTCGGCCTTCTCCCTGGTGCGTGACCAGAGGATGACGCGGCGGATGGGACGCACCAGTGAGATCGCCTCGATATGCGGCGCGGCCAGATCGCCGCAACCGATGATGGCCAGCATTCTGGCATCGCCGCGCGCCAGCGCCCGTGTCGCCACCGCTGTGGCGGCGGCGGTGCGAAGGCGCGTCAGGGCATGGGTGTCGAGCGCGGCCAGCGGTTTGCCGCTGGCATCGTCGAACAACAGCATCAGTCCCTGATGGCTGGGAAGGCCATATTTGGGCGCGTCCGACGACAGGCTCACCACTTTCAAGCCGAAGCGGCCGATATCGGGCATCGTACCCGGCATGAAACCCAGCCGCGTGGCGGAATTGACGCTGATCACGGTGCGCTGCGGCGCGCCCATCCGCCCGCTCGACAGGTCGCGCATGGCGCCGTCCACCGTGGCGATGGCGTCCTTCATGGAAACCAGCGTTTCCAGAGCGGGCGCATTGATGATCTGAAGCTTGTGCAGCCTGGTCCCCTTCGCGAGGCCGCCTCTTCACAGATTTGGCCCGGCCTGTCATCTTTTCAGCCGAGCAAGCTTATGCAAGGCCCGACGGGGGTGCCAATGATTTATCGGACCGGACTCATCTTGACCCTGCTTCTGTGCGCGAGGATGCCCGCCTTCGCGGCAGAACCTGCCCCGCCGGCGCTAGCGAAACTGGCGCCGCAGATGGACCAGATCTTCACCAAATTCATGGCCGACAATCATGTGCCGGGCCTGGTCTATGGCGTGGTCGCGCATGGCAAGCTGGAATATGTGAAGCCCTTCGGCATCCAGGACACCGACGCCAAGCGGCCCGTGACGGCGGACAGCCTGTTCCGCATCGCTTCCATGACCAAGGCCTTCACGGCGCTGACGCTGTTGCATCTGCGCGACCAGGGCAAGGTGGCATTGCAAGCCAATGTCGAGGATTACATTCCCGAGCTGAAAGGCTGGCATTATCCCACCACGGATTCTCCCAAAATCCGTGTCATCGACATTCTGGGTCATGCGCCTGGCTTCGTAACCGACGATCCCTGGGGCGACCGGCAGACGCCCATCCCCGAACAGCAATTCACCGACATGCTGAAAAAAGGCATCGCTTTCGATCACGCGCCCGCCACCCAATTCGCTTATTCCAATCTGGGCTTCGCCATGGTGGGACGCGTCATCCAGAATGTGGAACATCGTCCTTACAGCACCGTGGCGGGCGACCTTCTCCTGAAGCCGCTGGGCATGAGCGCGAGCGGCTTCAACATCGCCAATTCGCCTGCCGACAAGCGCGCCATCGGCTATCGCTGGGAAAACAATCAATGGGCGCGCGAGCCCGATCTGGGCGAAGGCGCTTTCACGTCCATTGGCGGACTTCAGACCAGCGCCAATGATTATTCCAAGTGGGTCGCCTATCTGCTCTCCGCCTGGCCGCCCAGGAGCGATGCCGATCATGGCCCCGTGCCGCGCCAGACCATGCGCGAATTGGCGAAGGGCTCGGACTTTCCTTTGGCCGTGACGCGGCCAGGCGACAAGCGCGACAATCCCTGCCGTCAAGCCGAAACCTATGGCATGGGGCTTTATGTGGTGAACGATTGCGACTTGCCTTTGGCCATCACCCATAATGGCGGCTATCCCGGCTACGGCTCTTCCATGCTGCTGTTTCCGGACGCGGGCGTGGGGCTTTTCGTTTTCACCAACCGCACCTATTCGAGCCCCAGTCCCACGCTGTGGGCGGCGGCGCTGATGCTGAAGAACGCCAACATGCTGAACCCGCGTCCCGTGCCGGTGAGCGCGGAGCTGGCCAAGGCCTATGCCGCGGTGGCGCAATCCTGGAAAAGTGGCGATGTCGGCGCGATCGCGCCAATGGCGGCGGTCAATTTCTTCATGGACCGCACGGCGGAGAATTGGAAACGTGAATTGGCGCGCCTGAAGACTCAAGTCGGCGAGTGCGACACCGCGCCCGCCATCCATGCCATGGGCGCGGAGACCGGCACGTTCGAATGGACTTGCGGCAAGGGCAAGATCAAAGGCCGCCTGCTGCTCGCCCCACCCAATGACTATAAAGTGCAGAGCGTGATCTACGAGGCGATGGCAGCCAACTGAATGCGCCTAATGATAGGGCGGCATGGATTGCGCCATGGTGTTCTGCAGGATCTGCGGATATTGCGAGCCTGTGGAGCAGGCCGCGACAGCGAACAGCAGCGCGACCAGCAACAGCATCTTGGTCATGGTTTCGCTCTTTATGCGCGGGCGTAAACGCGAAGCCGTGACCTATGGCTCCATGAATTCGCGCTCATAGCCAAGATAGGCCGGCGCGCGTTCAGTTCGTGCCAGGATCCGTGTCGGTGAGATAGCTGTTGAACACCCAGCCTTGCTGCGGCGGCGCCGGTTGTCCTCCGGTTTGGGGTGCGCCGGGCGCGGGCGCGACCTCGACCTGATCCCAATTGCCGCGTTTTTCCAGCACCGAGACTTGCGCGCCGCGCTTCAGATTGGCGGCGATGGAGGCGCCGACCGAAGGTTCGGCCCGCACATTGACGGCACGCGCCGCATACATGACGGGATGCTCGGTCTTGGGCTGCACCGAAGCGGCCGGTTGCGGCGCAGGCGCAGGCGCCGGCGCCTCGGTTGTGCCGGGGACCATCGTGCCGCCCAAGGTCTCGATCTGCCAGCGCAGGGTGTCGGGCAACATGCCTTCAAGCCTGGGGAACAGAAGCACGGCGGCGATGGCAACCGCCATGACGATGCCGATATCGCGGACCATCTGCCGGCGGGATTTTTGCCGTTGGATATCTTCTTCCGAATCTCCATTTCCGCCGACAGGCCCCGTCAAGGGCTGCCACCGCCCGCCGGGCGTCTCGCGCACGGTGCCCAGCCGCACATGCTCCTGCATCGCCTGGTTCTGCACGAGGGAAATTTCGCGGTCGGCCAAAGTGGCGCGCAAGGATTTGACCTCGCGCTCCAGCGAATGGACATAGGCATCGTCGTCGGCCTTGGCGGCGTCGAGCCGGCGCGCGCGCACCATGATGGCTTCCGCCGCCTCGGTGCGCTCCGCCATCTCGGCCAGCAGGCCGGCCTTCTCTTTTTCCCACCGGCTTTCGGCGGCTTTCAGCTTCTCGGCGCTTTCCCGTTCGGCCGCCTGCTTCAACTGGGCGACGGCGCCTTTCGCCGCCTTTCCTTTCTGCTCAAGCTCGGCGCGCAACTGGGTCATTTCGGCCTCGCGTTCAGACACAAACTTTGCCGCCTCGGCCTTCGCTATCGCCGCTTCGGCCTTGGCCGCGTTCACTTCGCCCATGCGCGCTTCCAGCGCTGCATTGGCGACGGCCAATTCGCTTTGCGATTTCAGACGTTGATGCTCCAGCTCTTTGCGAAGCTGGTTCGCCGCAATCTCCTGCTCGGCGGAGTTCGGCACACCGGCAGCCAAGGCTTCCGCACGCTCGGCGCGCGCGGCCATCGCCGCCAGCGCCGCGTCCGTGTCCGCTCTCTTGGCGTCAGCGCGGGCGTGGGCGGCCGCGATCTCCGCCTGGGCCTTCAGCCGCTGATGCTCCAATTCGCGGCGAAGCTGGTTCAGCGTCATTTCGTGATCGGCGTTTGGCCGAGAAGCGGCGCGCGCTTCGGCCAAGGCTTTCTCCGCCTGTTCGGCGCGTTCGCTCGCCGCCTTTACCACCGCGTCGACGCGCGCCTGCCATTCCGCTTCCGCCACCTTGAGCGCATCGGCGGCCTTAGCCTCCAGCGCCACCTTGGACGACAGCGAATCCATCTCCAGCTCGAAACGCTGACGCTCCAATTCGGCTCTGAGCTGGCTCATCTCCGCGTCATGGCCGGAGCCTTCATTGCCAGCCGCCCTGAGGCTAGCCTCCGCGGCTTCGGCCCGCGCCGTCATCGCCGCCAATGTCGCAGCCGCGCGCGCCTGGCTTTCCCTTTCGCCGATTTTGACTGCTTCGGCGGCTTTCAGGGCTTCCGCCAGCCGCGCATCCGCCTCGCTCCTCGCAGCGGCGTCGGCTTCGGCTTTCTGACGAAGTTTCTCCAACTCGCCCCGCAACTGCGTGAGTTCGCCGCTATTATCGGCGACGGCAAGCGCGGCTTGCGCCTTGGCGAGGGCCGCTTCCGCCTGGTCGCGCCTGGCCGTCATCTCCGCCAGCGCTTTGCCGGCCTTGGCTTGCCATTCCACCTCGGCCGCCTTCAGACTGTCGGCAACCTTGCCTTGCGCCGATTTCCGGGCGGCGGCGATCTCGGTTTCCGCTTCGGCGCGCGCCCGCTCCAGCGCGGCGCGGGAAGCGGCGAGTTCGCCGTCGCGCGCGGCCAGCGTTTCCCGCGCGGCGCCCAATTCCTGCGCCAGACGCCTGATCTGCGCCGCCTGCTGCTCGCGCGCGATCTCAGCGACGGCTTGAGCGCGGGATTCCCGCTCCGTCAGCTTCTGTTCGAATTGTTCCTCGAGCTTGGCCTTCTCTGCCGCGCCGCGCGAAGCCTCGCCCCTCTTCCAATTCGCTTCCGCTTCCGCGACGGCCTGGTCGAGCTTCTGCTGCAAGAGCACGCCCATGCGCTCGGCGGAAGCGCGCATCTGATTGAGCTCGGCATCGCGCGCGGCGAGCTTGGCCTGCGTGTCATTGAGTTCGCTGCGCAATTCATCTTGCGACGATCCGGGATCGACCGGTTTGGGAAAGCCCGCGCTCTCCCGCTCGGCCACGCCCAGAATGGGAAAGTCGATCAAGGCCAGGGTAAACGCTTCGGTGTCGTTTTTCGCCACCAGTCGGATCGAAAGCGTATGGTCGGCGCCCGAGGCGTTCTTGGGCACGAAATAAATCAGCTCGTCCAGCTCATCCAGCGCCAGCGACCAGGAAGCGTCGCCATTGTTCTGGCCGGCGGAAAAGCGTGCATGCTGCGGCAGGTTCTCGATGCGCAGCATGAAACGGCCGCGCTTGCGATACGCCTGGATCAAAGGCATCAGATTGACGGGAATGGCGCGCGTCGCCGCCGCGGAATCCGCCGAGGCGCGCGCGGGCATCGCGGCGATTTCTTCCGCGGTCTCCGGGACTCTGCGCAGCCTGGTTGCGCCCTGTTTCATGCCATAGCCCATCAAGGCGCAAAAAACGCGCGCCTGCCTGCGCGCAGAATGGCATTCTCTTCCGTGAAACCGCGTTATTGCTGGGGCGGAAATTTGCCTAAAAACATCACCTTTCCGAAGACCATGAAAGCCGGCGCCCAATGGCCGCCATGGCCTGTTTCCAGGCGCCAAAAGGCCGGGCCTTGGTTAACGCCGCCTTCGCAGCCTGGGGACGGGAAACGGCCGCTTACATTACGAAAAAGGAAGCTTTATCAGCGGCATGGCACAGGGATTGCTTGATCGTCATCATCTGGGGGTCAAGCACGCATGCGCGCCGTCAAACAGACCATCAAAGCGGTTCTTCCCGATATCGCGTTCGACGTGTTCGACGTCGCGCGTCGCTACCGCCAGATTCACGGCGTTTTCCCCAATCTTTTCTTCCCCAGCACCTTCAATGAAAAGGTGCTGGCGAGAAGCCTGTTCGATACCAGACCCATCCTCAAGCAATTCGCGGACAAATACGCGGTCCGCGACTATGTCTCAAAACGGCTCGGCCCGGATGTTCTGCCTGAACTATATTGTGTCACCCGTTCACCCCGGGACATTCCCTGGGGCCGCCTGCCCGGCAGCTTCGTGGTCAAACCCACCCATGGCGCGGGCTGGGTCCGGCTGGTGCGCGACAAGGCCATGCTCGACAAGACCGAATTGACGCGGCAATGCGAATATTGGCTGTCGCAGAATTTCTACCGGCAATATCGCGAGCGCGTCTACAAGGACATCGTTCCACGCATTCTGGTTGAGGAATTGATCGACGATGGCGGCCTGGCGGCACCCACCGATTATAAATTCATGGTGTTTCATGGTCGGGTGGAAATGGTCAGCGTGATCGTGGATCGCTTCGTCAACACCCAGGGTTATTTCCTGGATCGCGACTGGAACATGCTGGGCGCCGGCCTGGCCGCTATCGCCGAAGATTCAACGCCCGCGCCTCAGGCCAAAGACATTCCCAAACCGCCGCATCTGGAAGAGATGATCCGCGCCGCCGAAGTCCTGGCCAAGGGCATGGATTTCGTTCGCGCCGATTTCTACGACACGCCGAAGAAAATCTATTTCGGCGAACTCACCACCACGCCCGGCGCGGGCCTCGCCCAATATGAGCCCGCCGAGTTCGACGCCAAGCTGGGAAAGCTCTGGTAGCCCGCACGCTACGGATCACTCCGCCGGGCCTTCGATGGCGACATGGAGCTTCTGAAGTCGCTCCAAGACCCCATTGCGCCTGAGCAACGGACCGACATCAATGACAGCGATGGTCTTGCCCGGCTTGTCCAGTGCCGCGTTAATCGAGGCAGTGTAATCGGCGACGTTGCGTTCATTGATGTCGGCTACCGAATGCACCGCGGCGGTGACGCAATCCAGGACCCGCGAGTCCCCATAATTGGCTTTCACGCCCCTGACGTCGCCCACCGCCCAAGCTTCGGCGGCGGGGATGGCGTGGGTAAAGGCGCAGTCCACATCCTCCACAGTCTGCGCCAGGCAGACCTTCTGCTGCGTCAGATCGAGCTTCAGCACATCTTCCGCCGCGTCCAGCACTTCATAACGGGCGATCGGGGCGGAGGGCACATGCGCGCTCCGCGCCAGGCGGCTGATCGTATCGCGCGGCTCGTCGCGAGTGAGATCGAGCTTGTCGGAGAGATCCTGAAACAGACGCAGCGCCGCGCGCAGGGGCGTGTCGGTGCGGTACCGTCCTTCATCCGCGCCCAGCTTCTCGCGCAATGCCACGAAGCGGGCGCGCAGATCCGGCGCCAGCTCAGCCTCCAGCGACTGGCCGCGCGGCAGGCTGAGCTTGCCGCCATTCTTGATCAGGAACCAGGCACCTTCGAACACCCCGACCGAGGGACGCGGCGGCAATAAGATCGCCCGCGCGCCTTCGAGCAGTTCGGCGAGATAGTCTTTGTTCCATTTGAGGCGATCGGGCATGCCGCCCACCGTGCCCAGAATCCAGACCTCGGAATCGCCGCGCGTGAGATGCCAGACCGCCGGCCCCGGCGGCGCCTGCACCTCCACGACTTCCGGCGCACCCCAATTCTGCGGCGCTTCGGTTTCCGCTGTCTGCGCGTGGCCCGCAAGCGGCGCTGCAACCAAAGCGGCGGCCAACAGAAGCGCTTTCCCGACGCGATAACGCATTGACTTCATGCAGCTTTCCAAAAACTCACACCGCACCGCAAAATATCCGTCCCGCAGCGCAGGCGAATAAGGAGACGTACCGCTCTTTTGCGCCGCCCCGCTTCCCGTTAGTATTCCGGTAACAAAGGACGCACACCGGATTGTTTCCCGGGCATGCAGCCGAGACAAGGAAAAAGCACGACGGGCCAACGGACTTAACGACATCATTCAGCTGGAACATCCATCAAGCGTTGGTCTCTTCAGAGGCAAGTCATTGGGGAAACGGTCGGCGATATGAGTAGTCCATCGGTGAATGAGCCGTCTCGGCAACTGCCGGGCGGTGGTTCGAATAATTTGTCTCGGCCGGGCATGGCGCCCACCGACATCAAAAATCCCGATTACTTCCACAAGGTCGTCGATTGCCAATGGGCGTGTCCCGCCCACACGCCGGTGCCGGAATATATCCGGATGATCGCGGCGGGGCGTTATTCCGACGCCTATATGGTCAATTGGCATTCCAACGTCTTTCCCGGCGTTTTGGGCCGCACCTGCGACCGGCCTTGCGAGCCAGCCTGCCGCCGCGGGCGCGTCGAAGAAGTCACCAGCAATGCGCAGCCGGTGGCGATCTGCCGGCTGAAGCGCGTCGCCGCCGACAATAAGGGCGATGTGAAGGCGCGCATGCCGCAGCCAGCGACGCAAAAGAACGGCAAACGTGTCGCCTTGATCGGCGCGGGCCCTGCCTCGCTCACCGTGGCGCGCGATCTTCTGCCGCTGGGCTACACTTGCGTGCTTTATGACGGCGACGCCGCGGCGGGCGGCATGATGCGCACCCAGATCCCCAAGTTCCGCCTGCCCGAAAGCGTGCTGGACGAAGAAGTGGATTACATCCTCGACCTTGAGCCGGAATTGCGCCTAGGCCAGAAGGTCAATTCCCTGCGCGGGCTGTTGCAGGAAGACTATGACGCGATCTTTGTCGGCTGCGGCGCGCCGCGCGGACGCGAGTTGGAGATTCCCGGCCGCCAAGAAGCCGGCGCCCATATCCATATCGGCATCGATTGGCTTTCGTCCGTCTCCTTCGGCCACACCACCAAGATCGGCAAGCGGGTGATCGTGTTGGGTGGCGGCAATACCGCCATGGATTGCTGCCGCACCTCGCGTCGTCTAGGCGGGGAAAGCGTGCAGGTGGTGGTGCGCTCCGGCTTCGAGGAGATGAAGGCGTCGCCCTGGGAGAAGGAAGACGCCCAGCATGAAGGCATTCCCATCCACAATTTCCTGGTGCCCAAGGAATTCCTGCACGAGAACGGCAAGCTGGTCGGCGTTCGCTTCGAAAAGGTGAAGGCCGAGTACGACGCCATGAAGAAGCGGCATCTGGTGCCCGCGGGCGAGCCGGACATGATCATGCCGTGCGACGATGTGCTGGTGGCGGTGGGCCAGGAGAATGCCTTCCCCTGGATTGAGCGCGACATCGGCCTGGTGTTTGACAAATGGGACATGCCCATGGTCGATCCCGTCACCATGGGGTCCACCCATCCCAAAGTCTTTTTCGGCGGCGACGCCGCCTTCGGGCCCAAGAACATCATCTGGGCGGTGGCACATGGTCACGACGCGGCCATCTCCATCGATCTTTTGTGCCAGGGGGCGGACGTCGCCAAGCGGCCGCCGCCGGAGGTCAATCTCTCCAGCCAGAAGATGGGCATCCATGAATGGAGCTATGACAACGACATCTCCAACGATCTGCGTTACAAGGTGCCGCACGCGCCGCTGGAACAGACGCTGAAGAACGTCAAGCTGGAAGTCGAGCTGGGCTTCGATATCAAGCAAGCCTTCCTGGAAGCGCAGCGCTGCCTCAACTGCGACATTCAAACCGTGTTCGATCCGCCCAAATGCATCGAATGCGACGCCTGTGTCGATATCTGCCCGATGGACTGCATCACCTTCACCCCCAATGACGAAGAGAAGAGTTTGCGCCAGCATCTGTCGGCGCCGTCTCTCCATCCCAAGACACAGGAGCTTTACATCGCCGACGGTCTCAAGACCGGCCGCATCATGGCCAAGGACGAAGACCTTTGCCTGCATTGCGGGCTGTGCGCCGAGCGCTGTCCCACCGGCGCCTGGGACATGCAGAAATTCCTGCTGAACGCACCCAAGACGGAGTATGCATGCCAGCATCGATAAGGGCCATCAACGACTTCGTCGTCAAATTCGCCAACGTCAATGGTTCGGGTTCGGCGTCGGCGAACGAGATGTTCGCCCGCTCTCTGCTACGCATGGGCGTGCCGGTGGCGTCGCGCAACATCTTCCCCTCCAACATTCAAGGCCTGCCCACCTGGTATGAAGTGCGCGTCTCGGGTCAGGGCTGGCTGGGCCGGCGCGGCGGCGTCGACCTGATGGTGGCGATGAACCCGCAGACCTGGGACAAGGACGTCGCCTCCATCGATCCTGGCGGCTATCTGTTCTACGATTCCTCCAGACCTATTCCGCAGTCGAAATTCCGCGGCGACATCAACGTCATCCGCATGCCGCTGACGGAAATCTGCAACACCGCCTATAGCGATCCCCGCCAGCGACAGCTGTTCAAGAACATCATCTATGTCGGCGCGCTGGCCCAGCTTCTGGGCATCGACATTGCCGTGCTGGAGACGCTGATCGGCGAACAATATAAGAGCAAGCAGGCCCTGATCGCGCCCAACCACCAGGCGCTGCATATGGGCCACGACTATGCCCGCGACAATCTTGCCGGCCATTGCGGGCTCAAGGTGGAAAAAAGCGACGCGGTGCGCGACCGCATCTTCGTCAACGGAAATGAAGCGGCGGCCTTGGGTTGCGTCTATGGCGGCGCCACCGTGGCGGCCTGGTATCCCATCACGCCTTCGACCTCGGTGGCGGAATCCTTCGCCAAACATTGCAAGAAATACCGGGTCGATCCTGCCACGGGAAAAAACAAATTCGCCATCATCCAGGCGGAAGACGAAATCTCCGCCATCGGCGCGGTGGTGGGCGCGGCCTGGAACGGGGCGCGCGCCTTCACCGCCACGTCCGGCCCCGGCATCTCCCTGATGCAGGAATTTTTGGGCCTGGCCTATTTCGCGGAAATTCCCATCGTGCTCATCGATGTGCAGCGGGGCGGTCCTTCCACCGGCATGCCCACGCGCACGCAGCAGGCGGATTTGACGCTGGCGGCTTACGCCAGCCATGGCGACACCAAGCATGTGATGCTGTTCCCGCAGGATCCCAAAGAACTGTTCGAGCTCGCCGCCCAGGCCTTCGACCTGGCGGAGCGGCTGCAGACGCCGATCTTTGTGATGGAAGACCTCGACATCGGCATGAATGAATGGCTGTGCGAGCCCTTCACCTGGAATGACGAACGCAAATATGACCGCGGCAAGATCATGACCGCGGATGATTTGGATGCCGGCAAGCTGTTCGGCCGCTATCTGGACGTGGACGGCGATGGTATCGGCTACCGCACCTTGCCGGGCGCGCATCCCAGCAAGGGCGCTTATTTCACCCGCGGCTCCAGCCACGACAAGATGGCGAAATATACCGAGGAAGGCGATGCCTACCAGGAGGTGATGCAGCGGTTGCAGCGCAAATTCGAAACCGCCAAGAGCTATCTTCCCGTGCCGGTGATCAAACAGGCGCGGGAAAAGACCAGCTTCGGCGCGATCTATTTCGGCTCGACCGCGCCCGCCATGAACGAAGCGATGGCGGCGCTGGACGCGCAGGGGCTCTATCTCGACACGGTGCGCCTGCGCGCCTTCCCCTTCGCCGACATGGTGACCGACTTCATCAACACCCATGACCAGATCTTCCTGGTCGAACAGAACCGCGACGCCCAGATGCGCATGCTGCTGGTCAATGAATGCGGCATCGATCCGGCGCGCTTCATCTCGGTCCTGAATTATGACGGCACGCCGATCACCGCGCGCTTCATCAGCCAGGCCATCGCCGAGCGCATGACGATGAAATCCCGAGAGGCCGCGGAATGACCTATATCCTCAAGCCCAAGCTGCGCCATCCCGCCCTGCCCCAGAACCGGCTTGGCTTCACCCATCGCGATTATGAAGGCACGGTGTCGACACTTTGCGCCGGCTGCGGCCATGACTCGATTTCGTCGGCCATCATCCAGGCCTGTTTCGAACTGGCGATCGAGCCGCACCGGGTGGCGAAATTGTCGGGCATCGGCTGCTCATCGAAGACGCCCACCTATTTCCTGGGCCAGAGCCATGGCTTCAATTCTGTGCATGGCCGCATGCCGTCGGTGCTCACCGGCGCCAACATGGCCAACAAGGATTTGATCTATCTGGGCGTGTCGGGCGACGGCGACACCGCCTCGATCGGGCTTGGCCAGTTCGTTCATTGCGTGCGCCGCGGCGTTAACATGGTCTATATCTGCGAAAATAACGGCGTCTATGGCCTGACCAAGGGCCAATTCTCCGCTACCGCCGATCGCGGCTCGAAAAGCAAGGGCGGCGCCAGCAACATGGACACGGCGCTCGACCTGGCAAGCATGGCGCTGTTGGTGGGCGCGAGCTTTGTCGGCAGGAGCTTCTCCGGCGACAAGGAGCAGATGGTGCCCCTGATCATGGCGGCGATGCGTCACCCTGGCCCCTGCTTCATCGACATTGTCAGCCCCTGCGTGGCGTTCAACAACCATGCCGGTTCGACCAAGGCCTATGATTTCGTGCGCGCCCACAATGAGGCGGTGAACCGGTTGGACATCATGGAGCCGCGCGATCCCATCACGGTGGAATATGCGCCCGGCACCACGGAAGAAGTGGCGCTGCATGACGGCTCGAGTTTGAGGCTGGCCAAGCTCGACGCCAATTACGATCCGGGCGACCGCATCATGGCGATGGCTTATCTCCAGGCCAAGGCGGCAAAGGGCGAATTGGTGACGGGCCTTATTTATAGGGACACAAGCGCGAGCGACCTGCACGCCAATCTCAACACGGTCGATACGCCGCTCAACGCACTGTCCGAGAAAGACCTTTGCCCGGGCTACAAGGCGCTCGAGGGTTTCAACGCATCACATCGCTAGAGGATTATACCGCGCGTATCAGCTGAACGGGGGATTGTCATGGAGCCATTCCACGCGTTTCTCACCATCACTTGCCATCATTGCAAGGCGATGCTGTTGAGGCTGGGTCTTTCCGCCAACAAGGACATCGTAGTCTGTCCGGTGTGCCTGCGCGCCGGCGGCTTCGACGATGTGCTGGAGGAAGGCGCGGAGCTGACCGACGGCTATGACTTCTCCGACGAGACTCGCAGCCTGGTCCGCCGGCTTTGGGCGGAACATACGGCACAATAAGCAAAGCCGCCACCCGCGGATCGGCGCCGCCGCGGATGTCGGGCGAATGGGGGAACGGCATGAGCACAACGTCATCCATCGCGTGGCCGGTCAAGACCCGCGAAATCCACAACCACCACATGAATTCCGAAGTCTGGAACAGCTTCAAGTTCCGCGACGACGACATCGTGATCGCCACCTATGGCAAGGCGGGCACCACTTGGACACAGCAAATCCTGGCGCAGCTGATCTTCAACGGCGCGGAAGGCATCGAAGTCTCGCCGCTGTCGCCCTGGCTCGACCTCCGCGTGATGCCGCCGGAGGCCATCGCCGGTCTGGAAGAGTTGAAGCATCGGCGCTTCGTCAAGACCCATCTGCCGGTGGACGCCTTGGTGTTCTCGCCCAAGGTCAAATATCTCTATGTCGGGCGCGACGGCCGCGACACGGTGTGGAGTCTCTACAATCACCACGTCAACGCCAACGAACATTTCTACGAGGCGCTCAACAACGCGCCAGGCCGGGTGGGACCGGCGATCGAGCCGCCGCCGGATTCCATTCCCGATTATTTCCGCCGCTGGCTGGCGGAAGACGGTTATCCCTTCTGGTCTTTCTGGGAGAATGTGCGCTCCTGGTGGGAGATCAGGCACCTGCCCAATGTGAAGCTGGTGCATTTCAACGAGATGAAGAAAGACCTTCCCGGCTCGATCCGCAGCATCGCCGCCTTCCTCGACATTCCCATCGACGAAGCGGTGTTTCCCGCCATCGTGGTGCATTGCAGCTTCGACTACATGAAGTCGCATGCCGAAGAGGTTACGCCGTTGCGTGGCGCCATGTGGAATGGTGGCGCCCGGACATTCATCAATAAAGGCACCAACGGTCGTTGGCGCGACATGCTGACGGCCGCTGACATCGTTGCCTATGAAGCCAAAGCGTTGGCGGAGCTGGGACCGGATTGCGCCCAATGGGTGGCTGGACGCGGCAGCGTTTCCTAAGCGCGGGCAATTGACGATCAGCGCGGCTGATAGCCCACCCCGCGCAGGAACAGATCCACGGCGGCGGGAATATAATCGTCGATCTCGGCCTGGCTCATCTTCAGGCCCAGCGCCACCCGGATACGCGCCGCATCGGTCAGAAGCGAGATGCAGAGCGAAGCGGCCCGTTCGACATCCTTCAGCTCGGGCAGCAACCCTTGCGCCGCCCAGGCCGCCAGCGGCCGGCGAAAATTCCCGCACCCCATCGCCAGCATTTCCTGATACATACGCGCCAGCTCGGGCGCACGACGCGCTTCGGACAATGCCAGCTGCATCAATCCCGCCGAAGGACCGTTCAGTTCCGCGAGGATGCGGCGGCCAAGCCCCACCAGGAAACGGCGCGGCTCGACTTGTGCGGGATCAGGCGAGGTCTCGGCCGCATGCTCCGCCGTGACGCGCGTGATGATGCGCTCCACCACCGCCTTCAACAATTCGCTCTTGTTCGCGTAGCGGCTGTAGATCGTCTTGGTGGAAGCGTTCGCGGTCCGCGCGATTTCCTCCATGCTGGTATCGGCATAGCCTTTGCGGCTGAACAACAGGAAAGCGGCATCCATCAGCCGGTCTGGCACGGCCGCCGCTTCCTCCGCCGATAGCCGTCCGGGCCCCTTGGCACTCTTTTTCTTCAACATTTCCAATCCTTAAGCCGAAGCATGGCTGGCATGCAGAATAGCGCTTGACCGAGAGAAAAGAAAGTGTTTCTTTCCGCATTAATAAAGGAATGACTTGTTTTCTTTTCTTTAAAGGGGTCGATCATGGCGAACGCGGCAACGGTACTGGAACATCCGGCTTTCGAACGGGCGGAAGCGCCCGCACGCATGCCTCTGAAGGAAACGGCCAGGGCCAAAGGCAACAACAAGCTGCGCATGCGGCTGTTGATCGGGCTGGGCGGGCTGATCGCGGCCTCCGCCCTCGCCTACGGCGGCTACTCTTATCTGGTCGCGTCGCGCTACGTCACCACCGACAATGCCTATGTTGGCGCCGATGTGGCGCAGATCAATTCCCAGGTGTCCGGTCCTATCGCCCAGGTCGCGGTCAGCGACACGAAAATGGTGCATAAGGGCGACGTGCTGGTGACCATCGATCCGGCGGACGCTGAGCTGAAACTGGGCAGCGCCGAGGCGGACTATCGCCACACCTTGCAGCGGGTCAGCCAATATTATTCGCAGCGTTTGGCAGCGGCGGCCACGGTGGCGGCGCGGCAGAGCGATGTCTCCCGCACCGCCGAAGATTATGCTCGCCGCCAGGTGCTGTCGGAGAGCGGCGCCATCTCCCGCGAACAGCTTTCCACCGCTCGCACCGCCGCGGAAGCCGCGACCGCCAACCTCGCCGCCGCGCGCGAGCAGCTGGACGCGCAGGAAGAACTCATCAAGGGCTTCACCGTCGCCAATCATCCCGAGACGCTCGCCGCCAAGGCCGCGGTGGAGAAAGCCAAACTCGACCTCACGCGCACCGTGATCCGGGCACCCATCGACGGCGTGGTCGCGCAGAGGAAGGCGCAGGTAGGCCAGAGCGTGCAGCCGGGCCAGTCGCTGATGACCGTCTCGCCCATCGGCCAAGCTTATGTCGATGCCAATTTCAAGGAAGGTCAGCTGGGCAAGGTCCAGGTGGGCCAGCCCGTCACCCTGACTTCCGATCTCTATGGTTCGCATGTGGTCTATCACGGCCGTGTCGCGGGCATGGGCGGCGGCACCGGCTCGGCCTTCGCCGTCATCCCGGCCCAGAACGCCACCGGCAACTGGATCAAGGTGGTGCAGCGCGTGCCGGTGCGCATCGCGCTCGACGCAAAGGAGCTGGCGGCGCGCCCTTTGCGCGTGGGTCTGTCCATGAACGCCAGCATCGACACGCAGGCAGAGTAAGGTCATGACCGCCACCGCCGATCATGCGCCCTTGAAAGGCGCGGCGCTCTGGGCCGTGGCTGTGCTCTTGGCGATGGCCAATTTCATTG